>Ga0228711_1001867_pt1 | contig 31719 bp, 12 predicted proteins | sample MedpolnodulmetaG_2_FD_177996 | JGI IMG/M metagenome (GOLD analysis project Ga0228711, IMG submission 177996) | Root nodule microbial communities from Medicago polymorpha collected in Santa Monica, California, United States - brown nodules | ecosystem: Host-associated > Plants > Roots > Nodule... | reverse complement strand
ATAAGAGCATGGAATGTAAAATAATGTTAAAAAAGAAAACTAGAAATTAATTGACCAAGTTTGTAGTGGTGTGAGAAAATAAGACAAAGTTTACTCTTACCTACAATCATAAGATAGAGGCGTGAAGAAGCAATAAACAGGTGTTTAGTTACTTACCAATATGCTCCTGGACATCTTCATTCAAACATGTCCCAAATGGTTGCACATTCAAGTCAAACGAAAATTGCAGTGAAGAATTTGGAATGATATTAAGATCAATATTTTGTGCTACATCGATGTTTAAATCGGGGAAATGATGCATTTTAGTTGAATTTTGTTGTTGGACATCTCCATTATCAATTTCTTGATTAAAAATTACAGCATTTAAATCTATATTAAAAAGAGAAGATTCATGATTTGAAGTCATGTTGGTATGTTTTTGTTTAGTTCAATAATCTTAATTTATAGGAAAAAAGAACAGCCACATAGTAATTGTTTTGGAGGGAAGCTTGAAATGTTTTCATGAACAAATTGGAGGTTTTTTTTAAATCAAATCAATCTGTTCAAGTTTTTGCATGGAAGAAAGAGAGAAATTGCCTTGGTACTGCAATTGAAGAGAGAGAAGGAAGCGTGTGAATTAAGTTGGAGTAATTGTATTGCCAAGGGTAAAAGAGGAAAAAACATATTTAATTTTAACAAAGTTCACAAAAGTTAAAGATTTCTTAATATGCGTAAAAGTGCCAAAGCGACATACATTTTGGGACAGAGGGAGTATTATATAATATGAAACCCATATGAAATTTTAACCCAGAATAGAAAAACCAAAACATTGAACACAACCCAGATGAAATTTTGACCCAGAATAGAAAAATCAAAACATTGAGCACAAGCAAATGAAATTTTGACAACTATGAAGCCATGAAATTGAATATGAAACCGAAAAAACATTATTAATACCGTGTTCAAACAAATTACCGAAGAGAAGGAAGAGAGAATCGGCGAGAAGGGGTGTTGAGGAAGAAGATGTTACCTTCAAAAGCTGCGGAAAAGGAGATGGTGAAGTGACGGAGCTTTGGCGGAGACCGGAGATGGGTTGCGACGGAACTGCTGCGGAGATCGGAGATGGGTTGTGACTGGATCGCGATCGGAGATGGATCGGAGAAGAGAGGAAGTTCTGATCGGATTTTGGAGGTGGAGATTTTTTTTGTTTAATTTGGATTTTGGAGTGAAATGAGTCAATCACTGTGTTATGTTCAGTTTTGGTTAAGTTAAGTTTTGGTTTTTTCAAAAACAGTTCGATTAATAATTGATCTTCTAAGTATGGATTGGTTCAGAACTGTTATACATCGATTCAGTTTATTATCAGTTCAGTTTAGTTCAACAGTTTGGTTCAGTTTTTGATTTTTTTGCTCACCCCTAATTATATACATGATGTATCATCATATGTAAACTAATATAACTAGACCATCGACCCGTGCTAACGCATGGGTCATATCGAAGTAATATTTGACGGTAATAGATAACAAAATAGTTTAGATGAATGTCATGATTGTCATATAGTATTTCGTAATATTAAAAAGCATAGACGTTGGTATTGTACCATAACATAATATTTTCATGACATCGACCTTGGTATCATAACGTAACATAATAGGTTAAGTATAGCGAGACGGGTTAACATTTATAAGTAAGAGATTATGTTAAGTATAGCGAGACGGGTTAACGGTTATTCATTTCCAAAAAAAATAGCATATAATTAGGAACATAATTTTATTTTACTTTATATATAAACATTAAATGCAAAAGTGTGGAGGGAAAAATTAGGTTAAGTATAGCGAGACGGGTTAACATTTATAAGTAAGAGATATTGTGAACATATCAATACAAAAAAATTTGACTTAATTATAAAAGCAAAGTATACCCCGCCACAATAATAAAGTGTTGTGCTTAACATAGCATCAAAACACAAAAATTAACGCGCAAAATCATAAGTTTCAAAAGTTAATGAGTCATTCAAAAAACCATCCAAAAGTTAATGAGTCATTCAAAAAACCATCCAAAAAAGCAAGTTTCACAAGTACTTTGGTCAAGTGTTCTCTATTGTGTTGTGTGTTTTGTTGTTTGTTTTTTAGAAGAAGAAAGGTCGCGTGTTCATCTAACACTATCACTTTAGGTTGGGCTTTAAAAAGATGAATTGGGTGAAAAAAAATGGCTAAAAAAAAGTGATTTTCAATGTAAACTCATCCGAGTTTACACAAATTTAACAATTTTACTGCGTGTTAATCCACCAAACTCAAAAAACTTTCCAATTTCATTAAAAATCAAGTTTGTGTCCAAATTGACACAAATTGACATCAAAAAACATAAATTCAGACGAATTTACGAACTAATACTCAATTTGTGAAACACTACTTGAAATCATTGTGTTATTTTCATATTCTAAAGCTAAGTAAATCCCTGTGAAACAAACATGCTTTTCGGTTTTCACAACAAAGTATTTTTAATAAATTGAATATGTTTGTTATTTTTAAGTACCTATATTATCTTTAGAGCAGATACCTATTAATATCAATTAAAAAATTGGTTAATAATCACTTTGATCTCTGACGTGTAACGAGTAGTCATAATAATCTCTCAATGTATTAAAAAATTTAAAATAAATGTTGATTGTACACTCTCTTGATCAAAGTTTCAAAATAGCTAGAGTGGAACGTCTCTTCTTATCATATAGGCTTTCACCGTGATAATTGGGTTTTTTTTCCTCTCACTGTGTATGAGATTTGAATGGACATGAATTCATTATTGTTTTGCCAATGTGTCTAATATTGAGTATTCTTTAATGCACAAAACCAGTCAAATTCATCTCTCAAAAAAAAAAAACAGTCAAATTCATTGTATTATCTAGTTTAGAAGTATAACAAAAGTTGATCCAAATTCATTTGGAATAATTCGAATTTGATTTCTTTATGAAATAATTTTTTGTCAGTTTATATTTAACTCAAACTTTGAATTATCAGGACCATATTCCTACGAAAATTAAAGGGTTAACACAAAAAGAAAAAAAAACTATAAGAATGATGTTCCTTTGAGCATAGGATAGAAACATTGTAACATGTAGATATCAGGTTCGACTTTAGAATTTCCCAACTTCTTTATTTTAGAAGTAAAATATGACAATTAGGCTACTTTTTATAAAATAAAATCAAAACTATAAGAAAGATTCAAGTGATTAAGGTTAGAATTTAAAAAGTGAAGTGATAACAGAGTTTAGGGTTCAAAACTCACTCACAACATAATAATACTAACATTTATTGACAATATCAAACATTGACTATGTGCATAATATTAAAATACCGTTATTCTTTTTTTCTTTCTTTGTTTGATCAAATAGTCTAGCGGCTAAACATTCACCCCATGAAGTAAATATGTGAGGAATCCGAGGTCCCCTAGATATTACATCCAGTGTCAATACCAATTGAAAATGTTCACAGGAACCAAAATGCTATTATCCTAATCCTTAAATTTTCACAAATACTGATATTCATTTACTCCAAGTTTTCAATGCAATCTTATAAAAAGCAAATAATGGTAGTTATATTTAGGGGTATATTTGAAAGAAAAATACTCTGCATTAAATTTCGAAAAGACCCAGAGTTTTGAAACAAATTTAAAATGCTTAAAGAACCAAAATTTAGGAATGGAGAAGTAAAAGAAAGCATTTGGGTGGGATAGTTGCAGAGGTTAGAGACGTATAAGGTATATCATCATTACTTGTAAAAAGATCCATCAGATTTATATAGAAAAATTGAAGTTTGGATCCTCTACATGTGCAGCCGCTGCATAACAGTTGAATGCAGTGCGGTAGAACCTGAATTTAAGTTTAACAGATAGCTCTACAGTGACTGCAAAAAGTGAATTTGAAGCATCTGGATTAAAAACGTTGGACAACAAGACAAGGTACTCCAATTTTGTTTTCCATTATAAAGCACATTTAAATCTAATTGGAAACAGAAAGCACACATGAACTCGAAGTCTTGGAACTTAAATATGTACATAATATATATATATAAGTTCATGAAGGTCGCGTGAGGATATATATAATATAACTCGACCAGACTCTGATTGGCGAGTCCAGGCTCTTGATTCATAACCTAGCTAGCAATAGAGGTACAGTTGCAGCTGGAGATATCTTCATTATGCCGTTCAATACCAGTATAAAACTGCCTCTACTCTGTGAGAAGCATAGGAATTTCCTTCAGTGGAGCAGGAAGCTGCAAGTTGCAAAAGATTTGTACAAGTTAGTTTTTCACAGACCTTACAAGAAGTAAGAACAGTTCTAGCAAAAAAAATACCAAATTGGAAAGCAAAACAACCACTACATGTTCAAACCACATTCCAGACACACTCCCATATCAGGGATATTGAGGTGAAGAGTCCTGATATTCAATCAGTTGCTACAGGCTCGTAGTTAGTCTAGAAAGTGAATTCTATAAGGTTATAAGATATGCCATCTCATATTCGCTGCAATATCAATATCTGTCTGCCCATCATAAAAAGTGTTTGATTTTAAAAAGATTTAATGAATGGAACAAAACAAAAGATGGAAAGCGAATTGTCTGCTCTTTATGCGATAACCCTGATTTTTTGGGAAACTAATAGTAGATCATGTCAAAGCAGATTTTAGTTCAAAGATTCCTATCAAAATTCTAATAGACACACAAACTAATTGACACTTTTCATTACTTAGTTTCAATGCTTACATAAGCATAATCAGGCTGAAATCATACTCTACAGTTTACACGTGATTAACTATTTTCCCTCCTGGGCAATCTAAAGCAAGAGCTTGCTTTAATGAATTAATTGAAAACAGTAATGAAAAATCACCTGTTGCTACTTATGACAAGCATAAAAAATCATAGATTTGATAAATTATGATGTGTTAAAACTAATCATTTGACTTAATAAGATGTTATACCTCACTTTTTTCTATTTAAAGTGAACTATATCCACCTTAGAGAAGGGAAAACCCATTCTTTCTCGGATTCACTTCCTTGATTATATAAAACTGGTATAGCAAACTAAAAATAATAATATTAAACCACTTAGGGTCCAATTTGGATTGGCTTATTTTTTAGCTTACGCAAAACGGTGTATGCAAATAAATAAGCTTTTATGTGTTATTCATAAGTTTATCAAAGGTAGTTTCATAAAAAACGGGTTATGAAGATAAAATTTTCATTATCGAGAACTTATGAATTAACATAAAAGCTTACCTATTTGCATAAGCTTATTTGAGCTTATCTACTAGTATAAGTACTTTTGCGGCTGCTTGGAAGGGCTTATGGGATAGCTTAAAAAAACAACATATAACTTATATGAAACTAGTTTAACTTTATTTTATCTTTTGTTGTAGAAACAGATTATATACAAGTACTTATATGACAAGCGCTTATGCTATAATCACTTAATTGAGTTGTATATATAAACATTTACAATTGTGTTATTTTATAATCCAACACACCCCCTTATAATCTAGCAAATCAGTTAAAAATCCATGCTTTTTATGATGGCCAGAGTGCTAAATTTAATCTAGCTGTATAGATCCTGAAAATAAGAAAGCCAATTTTCGCAACAAAAAAAATAAAAAATTCAGAACTAGCATAAGAACAACATCTTGAACCTAATCTAGTATTCAAAAAACCTAAACCTAATAAAATTCAAAAACATAAAAATAAGTAATAAAAACTGAAAATTGAAAGAATTAAATACCAGAGACGATGAAGGTTCGCAAGGAGAAGATCGAAGCGAATTACGGCAAGAATGAACAGTTTTAAACTGATCAACATTAAGCTTCTTATTAATAATCCCAACCTGAAAGTAAATACTATTGGAAGGAGGCAAATCAACCCTAATTTCATCAACATTAAACCAAATAAAAACACGTTGAACTTGAATACCCTTAAGATCACTAATTGACCCATAGCTCAATTTTCCGGTAATGGTTTTTTCGTAATAAACAAGATAATCGAACTGTATGTAGCAGGTATCGGATAAATGAACGACGAATCTGCCATCGTCGGAGAGGGAGTAGTCGGTGACGGAGTTTGGTAAGAGACCGCTAGGGAGACCGAATTTTGGGAGGAGGTCGTATACGGTTTCTTTGGCTGAAACGGAGAAGAGGGTTAAGGTTGTGGTGAAGATGAGAAGGATTAAGGTGTTGGAATGTTTTGCCATGGTGTTTTTGGAGAATTGAATTGAGTTGTGTTGGTTTGGTTTGGTTTTTGTCAAGGAAAATGCTGTGATTTTGATTTTGATTTTGATTTTAAATGTATCTACCAGACTGCCACCAACCCAAAGATTAGATTAGATTAGATTCCTTTTTTTGGTTTTCATATATCCGTTGAAAACAGAAACCGACTCTTGTTTTTTTCGCCTAAAATCCTTTTCTAACATAAGTTAATATTTTTATGGTGGCATAACATTTGCTCCGTCCCGTCTCAAAATAATACTATTTTTCTTTGTAGAGAGAAAAATATATTTAACAAACAATTATTTAGAGACGGAGTGAGTTGTAAAAATGGAGTATTTTAACACCTTCTTTCAAGTTCAAAAGAGATGTATGTGTGAAGTTTAGCTCAATTGATAATGTTGAAATTGTTAGGTTAAATATTTTTACCTTATTTGAACTCGAGGCATTGCAATGTCTATGAGTTTTAATGATATTTATTATTTCGTCTATAGACCAAAATAAGAGATCTTATGACAGTCTTACTTGAACAAAATCTCTTTTATAAGATCGTACTAATGTGTCATTGATTTCTAAGTAGACAGAAACATAGAGACATACATCCTGCCCTGAAAAAAGGAGAGATCTTATTGTTTTACCATTTAAAAAATATATCAATGAAAATAAAGTTTATTTTGACACAAACTAAAAGTTATTTTTTTAGTTTCAAGTTATTAAAGGTATTCGTCTCTTTGTATGAAGGTAGACATCAATCTTTCAATACACAAAAATCTATTTAAAAAGTTGATATCGTCCGACAAATATTCTTCTTTGGCCAACAACAATTAATTAAACTCCAAGATCACATATTTAAGAGATTCAATTACTTGTTAATTGTGTCACATCGCGTTTATTAGGTATTATTGGTTTGGTAGGTCGTTGACATGTAACATTGTACACTTTTTGTTTGTATTATACATTTATTAGACATGTTATTTGGACAACAATTTTCTCGTTGAACAACAACATTGCATTTATACACAATGTACATACTATATCCTTTGCATTAGTTTCTATCTTTCTTTAAGTCAAATTCCTTATTTTTTGTGGGTTTTTAACTCACATAATATTTCTCCCTCAAGTGTGAGACTCTCCACGTCCACGATCCAACATATGATGCTCTCTCACTCCCCTACAAAATTGAATTTGGTTCTTATATCATTGTTGTATTATGAGCAAAATTGGAGGATCATCTATATTAAACCGATAGCAGCCATGTAAATAAATTTGACATTGCATATTTATCCAAAGCTTGAAGGCATCGAGTTTAAGAGCATTTTTGCATATATGTCATTCGACCTCTACTTTTTAAATAATATGAAACTTGTAATTCACCTCACACTTGTCCGACCACAGTATATCCTCTTCATTTTTGTATTTCTATATAAAAAATCAAACTTTGTTTTTAATATATAAGCTCGTGGGACGCGAGGCAATATCATGCTTTTTTATTTTGATAACCAAACTCCACGCAGGCTTTTAGAAGGCAGAAGAGTCTCATTTGTATTTATTTTGTTTGGTACAATGTATTTATTTTGTTTGGTACAATCATATAAAATTTGTTAGGTGAATAATGTAATGACGAAGAAGAAAAAACCGCCATACAACAGTGGCTAATTTTAGGGTGAGAATTGATTCACACCTTTATTTGGAAGCATGATCCACAGAAAATAGGGGACACTGAGGTTTGATGACATAAGAGAAAATGATATTAAATGATCAAAATAGATGATTTTGAAGAATGATCTTTATTAAGATAGAAATAAAGACAAAACCACTGTATCACTAAAACTCTAGTATCGCTCAAGTGAATCCCGTGAAATCCACTTGCTTTTTGGATGAATCATTTTGATTTATCTAAAACATATCTAATCCACTTGTGGTAAAAATCAGATGATCAAAATCAAAATATTACAAGATTTAGTTTATGTTGTTCTTTTTGATAAAGAGTCGACTCATGCTTAGAGCATGAGTTCAATTCTCATTGTTATTATAAGGGTTTATTTGATAGATGATTTTTAATCAAGAACGAATGTATGTTACATGTGTGAGCTTGTGCCTACACAAAAAATTTAGAAACACTTTTTTTTAGTTGTAAGATGTACCAATAGTTGACATTTTGATTATATAGTCCACACTTATTACAAATTATTTCTCTCTTGCCTCATACCTATTATCGGATGCGAAATCAAGTGAAAGATAACAAAATAAATATAATCATTCAAAATTTTCATAATACAAAAAATCTTAAGAGTACAATTTTATATACGGTGCCGTGCTATTCAAAAATACCTGTTTTTACTTTTTAATCGCAGGTAAAAGCTATGTTTATGCATAATCTTCATCCGTTAAAACTTTATTTTTCATCGTTAAACTAATTCAAATCCATTTGGTGACTTATCTTCCCTTCCTACCCCTATCTCTATAAACAGGGTCAACTCAACTCACTCCCCCAACACAAATAATGTCCACAACAACAAGAACCTTGAACATCTTCCTCCAATTCTTGTCAGCATTCCTATTCATATCCCATGCAACAGCCACAACTCTTCCCTCAGACATCCACGACCTCCTCCCCGATTACGGTTTCCCAAAGGGCATCCTTCCCAACAACATCGCCTCCTACACCCTCTCCCCATCTGGTTACTTCACCCTCCATCTCCAATCCCCCTGTTACGTTCGCTTCTCTGGTCAATTAGTCTACTACGACACCCTCGTCACCGGAACCCTCACTTATGGTTCCGTTTCCGACGTGTCCGGGATTCAGGCCAAGATGCTCTTCATCTGGCTCCCTGTTACCGGGATGGAAGTTGATTCCCGCTCTGGTATGATTCAGTTCTTCGTCGGAGCTTTGTCTAAGAAATTACCGGCGAATCAGTTTCAAGATGTGCCTGGGTGTTCTTCGAAGGCTTGTAAAGATTCTGCAACCAAATACTTTCTGGATCTTATTGTGTGAATCAACAGATTCCATGTCTTTTTTTTATGTGGATAATCCATGTCTTTTATTCCTCTTTTCCTTCAAATTTAAATCTTATAAATGTAAATGATATTTTGCGCTGTTAATGATATCTGGCTTTCATATCAACGTTTTCGTCTTGATTTTTTCGTTCATAGTTACAAATATATTAAAATAAAGAACAAATAATAATATTTGGGATATAAATATAATCTTAAAAAAGGCAAAATAATAATAATTAAAGATGGATGTAAATCTAATCTAAAAAAAAGGAAAAAAATAACAATAATTAAAGAGTATCACGAATTCCACTCCTAGAACAGACAAAGAACGTTAGATTTCTCTAACAAGTGTAAGTCGGTTGTGAGCTCCATGAATTTCCTTTTTTTCTACACTTATAATATATAAGTCTAGTTATTTTAGTTATTGAATCTAATAAAAAGAGATGTAAAAAAATTTACGATAGATTTTTTTTATGTTTGCCGGTTCAAGATAGGCTTAATATCACCAACTGTGTTTATTACTTTTTTTTAAGAAATTATATTAGTATGGGTCATGCTAACCGGTGCTCCGGAGCACTGGTTAAGCATACAAAAAAAGGAATTTATTACCATAGAAGGAAACTTTGTTGACTTATTTATGGATTAATTACACAGTTTTTAATGCAATAATTATTATATAATTTCCCTTTTTAGTATCCTTAACAAGTGCCCCGGGACACCGGTTAACATTTAGTTATTCTTTTGTTACCAAGTTATTTGTAGCCGAAAATTTTAGGTCATTTAACATCAATTAATCTTTGTCAGAGGATAGGTGGAATACACCAATTGAATTTTGAATACACTGCTTCAAACTAATTTTTCTCCACATACGAGACACATGAGTTAGAGGTTGCATCACTTATCAAGTCAGTTAACTTGGCTAGCTCTTTTTTTATCAAAAGGGAAAGAAACTAGACTAATTCATGCGTGAAATTTGACGCAACGCCAATCGTAAATTTGTCTCATCTGCATATTTAATGCTCCCTCCGTTCTTATATATAAGCACCGTTTTATTAGAGGCAGATAATGCTTATATATAAAGACGTTCCTATATATAATCACCGTTTTATTAGAGGCAAAGAATGCTTATATATAAAGACGGAGGGAGTACTATCATCAATCAATCACTATCAATGTATAATAATGCCAAAGCATCAGACTCATGTGCAATATATCAAAGAAGGCACGGCACATTTCATTTATGCAGATAATTTCCTTATCACATAACAATTATTTTCCTCAAGACACGTCATTCGTAGTAGCAGATGACAAAATATATTCCGATATTTTTTAAGGAGTTAAGATGATCTCCATTTATTATTCTCTCCATTTCATCCATTTGGAGAGATGTAGACACACAAAAAATTCGAAAAACTAAAAAGTAATCAATAATGGTGGAACTCACTTAATATTAGGACCCACTATCTATTTTATGTGTTTATCTCTCTCCAAATTGCATCCTTCATTTATTATACCAAATGGAGAGAATCTTATTTTTATTTTAATAACAAACAGACCTTAATCATATCAGATTAAATTATATTTTTCGAAAAAATAATCTAAATTGAACCAAAGTGCATGTTACTATCTTTAGATAGATTGAATGATGGTTTACCTTTGATTCAAATAGATATTACACGTTACTGAAAATGGGAACAGGTCAGACCAGTCTATAGAGGTTTACGGTCTAACCTACGATATGTTTGGCTAGACCAAACCTTTTTCTCAAGTAGAGACTTAGACATTTTTAAAAGCCTATTTAGATAAAAAGGTTAAACCACAAAAGGGCAATTTGGTGCACTGAAGCTCCCGCATATGCAGGGTCTGGGAACAAAAAAGGTTAAACCACAAGCCATAAAAAAAACATCTTAGGCCTATAATGTCAGCTTACTTAAGTAAATATGAATAACATTATTTATTGTTAATATTAAGATATTATATTTTGCACTTTGAATTAAATTATGAATTTGTTAACTTTTCAGTAATTTAAGCTTATTAGTGTACATTGATTTTTCTCATATTTAAAGTAATTTATAAACTAAAATTGAAATATGATATATAATATATAATATATAATCAAATTCTCTAAAAATTGATGTTAAATATAAAAAAAAAAAGTTTGTTCTCATTGATCTATTAGTTTGTTAGTCGAATGAAACTTAGATCACATTACATATTTAAAGATGTTCATAAGAAATACTCATTTTGTCCTTATATATAAGCATTTTTTGCCTCTAATAAAGGGTGCTTATATATAGAGACGGAGGGAGTATGTTTTTAGTTATGCTAGCAGATCATATTAGACTTTCAACAAGTCAAACTCAAACCTAAAAAATAAGTTTATGATGGACAATAAGTCTGACAGACAATAAGTCAGACTTCAGTAGTGTTTGGTATCACTTTTTTTTTCACGGTTCACACTTCCCAATGTCACTTTTACGGTGACTTTATGAAGCTGGAAATTCCAGCTTTTGCCTAAACATGCTTTTTTTGCCTTTGTACCGTTATTCCAAACACATACTTAGTCATAAAAAAATTGACAAACTAAATTTAGATCTTCCAAAACCTAACTCGGCTCAGTCTAAGTAGATGCAGCTGTCTAAATCAATGACATTTACATTTGGCTAATTTTCGGGTGTCATAGCGCTATACAATTGAAGTTTCTTTACGCCAAAACCATATGAGGATATGACGATCATCTCAATGAAGATATATGAAATTGATGGATGAGAGTGAACACGCAACCAATAAAAAGACAACACCGCCTGTTTTATACTTTTGCATATATACTACTATATTCTTAGATATAAATATCATTTGTGATTGTAGTAAAAAACAATGTCTGTGCTTGTATATATAAGTCTCATTATAAATTATAAAACTCATAAATTAAAGAATACAATGATCCTTTTCTTTATAACAATTGCGGTACTTATATATAAGCCTAATATATTTAAGAGAAGTAGGTCATTATTGAATAGTGTTTATAAAGTTGAATAAATAGAGTAGTGACTACTGTGAAGGAAAAACCTTGGAGGGGAAGTTTCTCTCCTATTCTCTTTCCTATTTTACTGTGCTCCTAAGTCCTAACAAGATCACAAAATGGCTGCATATTGAGACCATAAGTTACAACAATACAGTCACAGATAGCAAAACATTTTTCCAACGGATGGAATTGGCTTTGAGAGCAAAAAAATCATTTAAACATTTGAAATACATGAATACATACGATGGATGTAATTTTGAGATCCATGGAAAATTCTTCAGTAATTCAAAGTTTTACATATTTAGTCTTCAAACAGGAACAGCTTTTGCCACGCATGGGATATGATATCCTCTTCTCCCTACTAACTGAAATATAAATAAACTTGCCTAAAGATACAACTGTGATAATATGTTGTTTTCAAATAAATCATATACAACATCAATGCATGGCTCAAAAACCTAAATATATATTGTAAACTAAAGAAAAGCCACAGAGCCTTAGAGTGAAACAACATTTACATTATAATGCTCCCTATTCGGTATTCATGACAGTGAAGGGGTGACCTCAATTCTATTGCCAAAATCTTCATCTTTACAAAACATAATCTGAAAAACAACAATTTCCTTATCTGTGTAACCAATATTATTATTAGAGAACTTGTGGATCTCATCTCAGGCTTGAAGAACTTGACAGTGAACAATGTGACTCTTCAAACCACCGCGCCCTGCGATAGTCGACCATAAATTCCTAACTAAAGACCTGACAGGACCCTTTCCAGCAATATTTTCCCAGAGGTGAGGATTGCTTTCAACGCGTCTGTTTGGACTCGAAACATCAACTAGACTGATGCTCATATTGTTGCGTATAATGCATAGTTTTCCATTAAGTGAAACAAGAGCAGCAGCATCGAGAGCACGAGAGCTACCTAAATGAAGCCTGCTATCGATAAACTTCTTCCATGAATCCGTCGCCATATCATATACTTTGAGCTTACAGCCGTCCTGGCAATCAAGTGCATAGAGTTCTCCGTTAAGTGAGATACTTGGATTACGCCATCCCACGACCATTCCATTGTTTACTGGAGTCCAGGTATCAGATTCCTGTGAATAGGCTTCACATATGACATTGCGATTCGACCCGAGCCCCTTCAAAAACCATGTGCCATTATGAATAACACCAATAAAAGGAACCATAGCTGTGGTCATCTCCGAGATAAAGCTCCACCTGTTCCGATTAGGGTCGTAAACCTCAGCAGATCGAAGAGTTCTTTGAATTCCTTTACATTCCCCACCAGCAACATAGAGGCAGTTATTTATTACGCAAGAACCAAAAAGATGACGTTTCCGCAGCATATCGGGTGCTCTGTGCCATTTATTTGTACGCGCGTTGTAGAAAATGACACGCCTCATAGATCCCTTCAACGGATCTCTTCCACCAAACAAGTACAAGTGGCAACCACTAAGAACAGCACAGCCAAATCCCAATGCTTCAGAATATTCCCCAGGAACAGGCGGGAGGGATTGCCATATTTGGTAGATGGGGTCAAAAGCGTGCAATGAAATTTTTCCCTCACGATCTCTTTTGATGACATAAACCCATTCTTCTGCCATTCCAAGACTTTTCCGGAGCGAATAAAAGAAATTTCCAGACAGAAGGCGATACCATCTCTTGCAAACCAAACGCAGTTTCCTATGTTCAACTCGGGGTACACGAATTAGACAAGCAATAGCAAGATCATCAGGAAGACCAGGTAGCAAAGGAGGCTGAACTCTTGTCTTCTCTTTACGCGAGTTTTTGTTCCTGTGTGCATTCGGGTTTATGTCAGGTTGGATGCATATCTTTGATCCTGGAACAAACTTCCTCGCCCCAGCTACCGTTTTCAGGCCTGAATCTACTTTACAATAGCATGAAACAGAATCTACCTGTGAAACTTTACCTGTTAGTATATATATGTTGAAAGAATCAAAGTACCAAAAAGGCATCACTAATAATATGCACCAAAATAAATTATTTTATCAAGTTGAAATTTTTATTATAATTAGACAGTTCATATTTAGTATTAACATCAGTATATATGCACAAAACCGTTTTACTTTAATTGCTGCAAGCGGGGAACGGCAGCAATAACAAAACCACCAAGTTATTCCCATCACAAACATCATGAGATCAATAGGCCAATAAGGCAATATTACTTTCATGCTTCATTATGCGCGGAAATTTAAGTAATAAAACAACAGGAGCTGCTGATAGATACATGCATCAGAGTTTTCCTTCACAAACTTAGATTTGTGAAGAAGCACAACAGCTTGAGTTGAATAGACCAACCAAGGCAATATTAGTTTCATGCTTCATTATGCTCTGAAATTTAATTTAATAAAACAACAGGAGCTTCTGATACATACATGCACCGGAATTTTCCTTCACAAACTCGGATTTGTGAAGAAGCACAACAGCTTGAGCTAATATGAAGGTTTGAAGCGCGTTTTAACAGAAAGACGGAGACAAAGTTAAAATTATTACGTTCAAAGTAGGTGATAAAATGTAGGACAATGCTAAGAGATATAAACTGATAATTGCATGCGAGCAGAGAGAACACAATCACCATCAACGTGATTTGACATTTCAGAGTGAAAAATGTAAGTATCCCATAGAATGCTGTAATGGATGTTTAGGCTAAGGGGTATGTAGTCAATTCAAAAAATCGGGAGGATATCAGAAAAAAAGGCAAGTAGGTAAGAAAATGACACAGCTTACCAACACATACTACGCATCAATAAGAGCTCTAAATAAGACGCGCGATGAGATTCATAAAGATCAGTGTCGTGATGATGTTTCCTAAAATGCTAGAACCACAATACCCAGTTCCACACTTTTAGAATAGAGTTTGGAGGATATCGCTTCGGTGAAGGCAAGACAGCATACAGTGTGTAAGGTTGACGATTCCATCCTACTTGGATCCTCTAAAACCGGCTTTATCGTGCAGCCGACTGTAGATCTAATAGATCGTTAGATTTAAGAGAGTCTCTTAATCTACAATGGTCTACAGGCGGCTGTGCCGTAAAGCTAGAAGTAGAGGATCCAGCTTCCATGTTCTTCTGCCTCACTGGTGTTTTCATGAACTTAGTTCAAAAAGTCATACTACTGGGTCTTCCTAAATCCTAATGAAGTATTGAGACATAAGAAAGTAAATGACGACACGGGCAGTTCTCTATATATTACATTCAGCCCAAGCTACATGTTCTGCAATATTTCCTTTTTGGCATATTGACATTCCAGCCTTGAGGGACCTCCCATTGGTATAAAAATTCAAACAATGTGAGCCTTCGACAATTCCTGACATTCACATTGTGAATGAAGACACGGGCAGTTCATAATGCTAATGACAAACAATATATGCAAGACGAGATCGTTTCATTACAAACAATTTAATTTAACTAGATATAAACATGGTCTAAAACACTCAAACCAAGCATAAGTGAATCAATAAGGACAAAAAGTATAAAAGAATAAAGCATCAATTTACTTCCTAAAGTATCACTCTCTCTTCAAACAATGTGAGCCTTCGACAATTCCTGTCATTCACATTGTAAATGAAGACACGGGCAGGTATTCATGCTAATGATGATCAATCTATGCAAGACAAGATCGTTTCAATACAAACAATCTAATTTGACTAGATAGAAACATTATATAAAACACCCAAACCTAACACAGGTGGATCAATGACAAAAAGTATGAAAGAATAAACCATCAATTTAGTCCCTAAAATATCACTGTCTCCAATTTAGTCCTTAAAGTACATATAAATATAATAAGTAGTCCTTAAAGTATATAAAACCTGTCATTTTAGTCCTTGCTATTATAACATAGACTAAATTGATGAATTTCATATACTGAAGTGATTATTATTATTTCTACATAATTTAGGGACTTGAAGAAAGAGTGATAATTTAGAGACTAAATTGATGGTTTGTTCAAAGTAAAAACTTAAGCGTTCAGTCATTCTCATTCTCCAAAGCTTACAACAAGTGGTGTGAATGATTGATTCATATGCAATGTCAAAAGCCTAAATGGTTGAGCAGCTGGACTTGAACAGAATTTGCAGGTTTACTTCTTAACATATTGAGAAATACATCACCGGATAAAATCAAAATTCAGAAATGACATAGTAGTTTGCTTATCTGTATTACTATCCATCAAACAGAGAGATAATGCATATTTGATTCAATAAGGACTTTATTTACTATTATTGCTATATAATAGTATGGCTATTTGATAATTTTAGTATTAAATAAAAATTAAAGAACCCAACATAAAATGTATGCTAAGATCAAATTTTTATTTTGCACAAACAAAGAACCCTAAAAATTTAAAGAGTGATTTTTCCCATTTAGCTGAAATCACAACTTATATTCAACTTAGGTCTTTGCTTGTAACAAATTGAACCTTAATAAACACACAAATACACAAACATGAAACAAAACAAAAAAATGGAACAATAAATCAAATGAATATGTCTCAAATGTCATGAACAAGAAAATCAAAACCAAAACAAATGAGATTAGAATCAACTGAAATTACCAGTGGAGCTTGAACTCTAGAGACCCTTTGAGAATTAGCAGAACTTTCAACTAACTGATTCATCTCAAAAGCTGAATCTCGTAGAAAAAATGGATTTTTCAAAGCAAATTAAGCATCATGGTGTAGATCAACGCAACCCCTTTTGAATCTAGCCTTTGAAACTTGAAACCCGATCTAGTAAGTAGAAAAGAAAAGCTTCTATTTTTACCTTTGAAACTGCAAAAGAAAAGCAAAGAAAGAAATGGGTCATTGGAAAATGACAAGTTATTTCAAAGAACTAAACTATGAGGTTGCTAAGGGTAACCTCTCTTACCCTCCACTTGCACCTTTCACAAAAATTGTGTGATTCTCTTTCTTGGGGATTTGAGAAAATTAATGTCTTTTTTATCATGAGTTAAATGAATTTGTGAAATTAATAAATAAATTGAATAAGTGTCGTTTTAAAAGGACACATAGCTTGTGACCATGGTCCTCTTTTAATAAATGTGTTGCAGTTCATGAGTCAAACAAACAAACCAACCAACCAACCCAACTTTGAAGGCAAAAGAAGAGAGAGAAATAAAGGAAAGTCTTTTCTTTGTTTGAGTCTTTAAGAATACTAAAGGCATTGATCTCAGAAATATCTTCCTTTTGTGGAATTTTAGAGATTGGGCTCCTTGGTTAATGGTTATCACATGGTTTCAAACAGCTTTTTTGGTTTTTGTTTTTTTCTTTAACTCGGTTGGGCTTTCAAGATTTTATTTTCTTTTAATTTATTCTCTCCGTTTTAAAATAAATATCGTTTAAAGTTTTTCCACACATATTAAAAAATGTAATGATTAAAAAAAACATAATAGTGTTCATATGAGTCTAACTCAGTTGGCATGAATATTGCATAATATATACAAGGGCGAAGGTTTGAACCTCGACACCGCACTTCTCCACGTTAAAATGTGTAACTTTCTGCCATTAGGTTACTTGACCGGTAAAGTGATACTCATTTTAAAATGGAAGAAGTACTTGTATACTTAAATGTGTAAGTTTCTACCACTAGGTTACTTGACCGATAAAGTGATGCTCATTTTAAAAAAGAAAGGAGAACTTATATACTTATTGTGATATTTTTTTTAGAAGTTAAAATATAATATACTTAACTCCAAACACCTAATATTTCTAGCACAATGAGTGCTTAGAAGAAACCGGGACAAGGAGTATCAAATTATAACTAAAATTGCCAAAAAAATACAAAGAAATTACATCATGATCACCAAAGAAGCGACGAGATTAAGCCACCAAGAATGATAGCTTAAAGCAAAATTGATGCAATTTGCTTTCACCCACCAATAAGAATGAAAAAAATGAAATTGATTGTGAAGAAAAAATAATTGAATTAAAAAGAGTGGGATTAAAAGAAAAATCGGTGTGTCCGGGTATCCAATATAGGCCTCTCAAGTTGAAGAGCAAATTTTTAACAACTGATTTTAGGGTCCGTTTGGATTTACTTATTTTAGAGCTTATGCAAAACAACTTATGCAAATAAATAAGTTTTTACATATTTTAAGCTTGTTAAGGTAATTTAAGAAAAACAACTTATGAAGATACAATTTTCTTTAGCGATAACTTATAAATTAATATACAGGCTTATTTGTTTGCATAAGCTATTTTTCATAAACTCAAAATAAACTCAATCCAACGGAACTTTAGACTAAGCAACTGAAAATAGAGAAAGATATGAAAAATAAAGAAAATTAAAATATCGTTTGATGTAAAACGAAGATAAGAGAAATGGAAAATATAGTTGTATCTGACGCTCAATGCTTTAATGTTGTGAGTTTATTTGTGAAAACATATGATTGTATGATCAAATAAGTTTAGGTATAATGGTTTAGTTGACTTGGTTATAAACTCGTATTTTAGTAAATTTACTCGACTAGACTCATAGAGAACTTAACAAATTTGGGTAAACTCTGTAAAACTTCCCAAAACATTTGTAATGTAATTTTTATCTTTTTCTTCATCTTCGTTTTTACATTCGGTTAGTTTTATTATTTGCTAATTTGATTCTGTTTATGCCAATTGTTTACTTTATAATTCATGTATAATTTTAAATAATTAATGCATTTTACTGTATCGTATAAATATGGGTGTGTTTGTTTTGGATTTTTTAAGAAAAAAAAATCTATTTTTATAAAAAAAAAATACACACACACAAGTTTTTGTCTTTTTGAGTGTTTTTTAGGATTTTTATAAACAACATCTTATAAAGAAATTTCTTGATTCTAAAATGTAAACCCATTAGGATCAACTTTTTCCAAAGCGAAACTATTATATATCATGTTTATAACACCTATCACATATATAAGCAATCTATCAAGGGTCTAGGACTATAAACGCAGCATCTTATGAAATGCTTTGTAGAAGATAATCGTGTACCTGTCTATAGATTGGCTAATGATTTATATTCTTTTATATATAAAAACCATTATTTTACATTTGAATAGAAGGCAAACAGGTAACAGGTTGCGCCGCTAGACCTTTTTAGAAGACAAAACCAATCCTCGTGAATACAACATTCATGGACTTAGAAGACATAACATTGTTATGCATGACCTTTTGAACTCTATGTAGAAGGTCAACAGCCTCTGGTGCTAGGAAACCAAAAGTGTCAAAAGCAAATGGTATAAAAGCATGTTGATTGTCAGAACACGCTTTCTCATGTTTGGCCTCTTTGCTTGACGCAACTTTTAGAGCTGTCTGTCCTACAGTAAAAGGTCTAACACCTAATCCCACAAGTGGTGAAACCCCTGTCAAGTCTACACAAACATGTTTTCCACCTACCCATCCATACACCATCACATCCGCAGGCCTGAATGTTGACCTTCTATCTAGTGGGTCAGTGAAGAAGTTCATAGGCGCCTCCTTCTTCACTGATATTCCTGCCCGTTTAAATATATCAAAAAGTACATCCTTAACAAAGTCATGTTTGTACTTAAACCCAGGAAGCTCCTTACAATGAACGACATACTCCCCAAAAGTATCCAGGCACGCCTTACGACAAACAGGGCACACCTCATCAATAGGAAATAGTGGAATCATAAAGCGATATCTAAGGATAGTACGATACTCCACTGGTGACATATGCTGACATAACCCATCAATCGGAATAGCTAGAAGAAAATCTTGAGCGTGTGTTGCTTGCAAACATCCAAAAATTGCCTTCTGTCTCGTGGTCATGTCAAACTTAACTTCCATATCCTGAACACTTTTACTAAAAGTAGCACTCGCCAAAACATGTTATGCCTTAGGAGGGACAATGTCTTTGCTAGTAAAATTGCTGACATCAAAATTTGGAATCGTACCACGAAGACCATCCAAAGCATTATCAAAATCTGAGTCCATGCCACATAACTCACGGTCTCTCAAAATATGATCTTGTAACACCCAAGATTGTGTCCTGGAAGTCACAAAAGCGTACGAGGAAGCCTTTAATGTTGGGTACAAACCCAACCCTCCAAACCTAATAGGTAAAGAAGCCAACCTCTATTGAAGGTCCCTACAGAAAGAACCTCCACCAACCACAATGTCCTCAACCGCTTCATGCAGCTCTTTATCAAACAACATAGCCGCCTCCTCCATGTGAATCGGTTGGCACGTCCTTAAGCCAAAGAAAAGTTTGGCAATACCCATGCACGATCGAAGTAGAAGAAGCTCACTCTGAGAATACCGTACCTAAGGAAAAAGATGCATTAACTCGGCAGCCCTAGAAGCTCTCTTCATGGCTAACCACTCAATAAAACTGTTATCTCGGCTAACACACTTATGAGTGTGTTGTGAATTCCATTAATAAAACAAAAGAGGATTGTTAGGGACACACTCTCTAACACACTCTTTAGACACATCCAATAATATAAAGCCACCTCATCCCTTTTTTTGCTGTCCTTTTACGGTTTACCGGTTTGAGTTTAGCCAATCACTTGTTTTATTTTGTATTATTATTTTGATTTTATTTTAACTTTTCATCTTCTAGATTTACCCAGAAGGACATCTCTGTTTACTATCTTCTAGAATTAAGAATGGGAAAAAACTCATCCATTTAGAACAGCATTTGTAACACAACTTTCTTCTTCTTCAAGGATATGGCAAGTGGACAACAAAATTTGAATCATGTTGTAATAAAAACAAAATTGGCAGAAGAATTAAGAAGGTCCCAATCTTAATTCTAATTTTTTCCCCATTCTTAATTCTAGTTTTTTTTTTTTATTCCAGTAAGGATTTGGCAGAAGAATTAAGAATTTTTTCCGATTCTTCATTCTAGTTTTTTCCCAAAGAAGGTCCAAAGGAAATCTCTATTAACTATCTTTTTGTTTTCCATTGAAATCCAAACAAACCCGCAAAAAATTATACAGTTCAAGTGTTTCTAAACTTCGTAAATTCAATCAGAAAAGCAAAGAAGAAAGAAACCAATAAGATAAAACGAAGAGTTCGTGAATTTAGAATTTAGGGATTTAGATCTTCATGAATTTTAAAGTTGGAGGAAGAAGAAGATGAACGAAAGGGAAAGGGGTTGCTGACGGCAAATTATAAAAACAGTTTTGCAGATCCATCTAGTAGCCAAAGAGCAAACGTAACTAGAGATGGAGTTAGTGACTGCAAGATTATATGATGCAGGTAGAGATCCATGGAGTTTTTGGAAGTTGGAGAGGGCAACGATGCTAGAAAAGTTAAAATAAAAAACAAACAAAAAATGTCTTCTCCGAACTTGTTTGACCGGTTATCCGGTAATGAAAAAAAAATAAGGGTTAACATGGCTTTATATTATTGAAATGTGTCTAAAGAGCGTGTTAAAGGGTGTGACCCTAACATTCCTCAAACAAAAAATATTGTTTCTCGTTGGCCGGTGTCCGTCGGTGTCACTTCTACTAAGTTAACGTACTAATGCAATTGCCCACACAATGTTTGAGAGGGAAGACAATATCGCTCAGGCTCCAAAGAGGTAACATGATTTGTTGAAATCTCTACATATTTCTCCTAGAGTAATTGTGACTGACTGGAACAATGCTTTAATGAATGTTGTTGACACGATTTTCCCAGCTTTAGTGCTCTTTTGCGCCGATATCACATCTCAAAAAAATGTCAAAGCACAATGTGAATCATGTTGCAAAGTCAAATATCTAAAATACAAAAATGTGAAAAGGATCAAATCAAAAGATGCATGCAACACAATCATGGATGCATTAGAATTTATAGTTAAGTATGAATTAGAGAGTGTACATTGATTCATGCCGTTTGGTTCAAAAGTGTATGCACAAACTTTCATAGATTTTATAATATGTGGGAAGCCATTGTCGTGTGCCATTCTCATCCCCATTCAACTTTCTCTATCTCCCACCATCATAATCCGTTAGCGTAAATCTCTTCTATCCAAGACCATCTCTTTCCCGACGACCACCGTTTTTCTGACAAGTACCTCTATCTCCGGCGGTCATCTCTCGCTTCCGACAGTCATTTTCTATATCTTCGACGGCCATCAGAATAAAGTTGAAGGTTAAAGAACAAAACATTGTTTCTATTGTTATTAATCAATTTAATTTTTTTAGAATGTAAAAATAAAGAAATTATTAAAAAAAAGGTTAAAAGCCATATTTGTCGATAAAAGGATTATTTTTACTGTTTGTTGATAAATTAAAACGAGAAAGTGGAGTAAAAGATCAACTGGAACAATATTTGAAGTTATATTTTCATATATAGGTAGGCGAGCATTTCACATGACAAGGGTGGGTAAACGAAGGTGATAATATGAACTGGTTCACTATAATACACGGAGAGACACATTGTTATTTTAAATGAATCGTTAATCCATACCATCGATTTTGATCAAATGGTCGAGAAGCATTCTTATTATTCTCGAATACAGAGTCCATTCTCGTATGATATGTTATCTCCCCCTCCATCTCTCTCCACGCATGTGTGCATATTACATTAAAGGTCATCTTTTTTTTGTGGTGGGCGGTGTTTTAACCTTGAACTTTGCGCGTATTATGTATTGTTTTTACCAACTGGACTAAGCACACAAGTAACACTGGAGATCGTTTATCTTATTTAGTTGTGACACATTGATCTTTATATTTTTTTGTCCCGTTTAAGTAATTTATTTATTAAAACATGCACAAGTCAATCTTTTCTTACATTTTTTTTCATTAAAAAAAATGCTGAAATAATAATTTTATTAATAACACCGCCTTTTAAAAGATTTCTTGATTAAAAATAAAAAATTCATAAACTACATGACCATCTCCATCTTCATGTTTTCATCCCCATCATCTTACTTAAATCAAATCACCAAAAAAGGAAAAAAAATGACTAAATCATTATTTAAAATTAAATTAAAGAATGGTGGACGAAAATTTGCCATAAGTTTATAAAAAACGTTTTGTAATATTTACTTAATTATTACTGCCATAATAGGAGGAAGAAAACAAATATGCATAACCCAATGTAAATCTATCAAAGATTTTTTTAAGGGTAATTTATCAAATATTTTTTTTAAGGGTAATTAATCAAATATATATTTATGTAAAAAAACATTTTTATTTTTTTTAAAGGAGATATAATTTTCTTATAACAATAAAGAATTTTGAACACAACATCAATGAATGTGAAAATTAGAGAGCGAGAAGAATTTTGAACACAACATCAATGAATGTGAAAACTAGAGAACGAGAAAGTGGAATAAAAGATCAACCAGAACAATATTAGAAGTTATATTTTCATATTCAGGTAGGCGAGCATTTCTGAGGAGAAGGGTGGGTAGACGAAGATGATAATGTGAACTGGTTCATTATAATACACGGAGATACACACTGTTATTTTAAATGAATCGTTAATCCATACCATCAAATTTGATCAAATGGTCGAGAATCATTCTTATTACTCTCGCATAGAAAGTCCATTCTCGTATGATATGTTATCTCCCCCTCCATCTCTCTCCACGCATGTGTGCATATTACACTAGAGGTCATTTTTTTTGTGGTGGGCGGTGTTTGAACCTTGAACTTTGCACATGTTATGCATTGTTCCTACCAACTGAGTTAAACCCACGAGTAGCACTAGAGTTCGTTTATCTTATTTAGTTGTAACACATTGATCTTTGTATTTTTTTTGGCCCGTTTAAGTAATTTATTTATTAAAATATGCACAAGTTAATCCTTTCTTACATTTTTTTCATTAAAAAAAAATGCTGAAATAATAACTTTATTAATAACATCGCTTTTTAAAGGATTTCTTGATTAAAAATAAAAAATTCATAAACTATATGAACGTCTCCATCTTCATGTTTTTCATCCCCATCATCCTTAAGTCAGATAATAAAAAAAGGAATAAAATGACTACATCATTATTTAAAATTAAATTAAAGAATGGTGGACGAAAATTTGCCATAAGTTTATAAAAAACGTTTTGTAATATTTACTTAATTATTACTGCTATAATAGGAGGAAGAAAACAAACATGTATAACCCAATGTAAATCTATCAAAGTTTTTTTTTTAAGGGTAATTTATCAAATATATTTTTTTTAAGGGTAATTTATCAAATATATATTTATGTAAAAAAACATTTTTTTTTAAAAAGATATAATTTTCTTATAACAATAAAGAATTTTGAACTCAACATCAATGAATGTGAAAAATTTGAAGATTGTCTTATATCAATAATAAAAAATTGAAAAATATTAACAAGTATCCTTAGAGTGTGTTTGGATCAGTTAATTGAGAAATTTTAAAGACTTTAGAATTCTAGACAATTTAAATGATTCAATTAAATTACTTTAATTTCTTAATGCTTTTGTTTGGATGGAGTAGTAAAAAAATTCATTATCATCATTTTTGGGCAACTTTTATAAATTTTATTTTTTTGGGCCAAATTTTAAAATTGAAATTAGGGGTCAATTTGTAAATTTCAAAAACTTAAGGGGTCAAATTATAATTTTTGAAAAATTTGAGGGGCCAATTCACAATTTTTTGGGGTCAAATTGAAAATTTTGAGGACTAAAATGAAAATTTGAAAATTTATAACAATGAAGAATTTTGAATTTCTTATCTTTTAGTTGTCACTTTAAATTCTCTAAATTTGATTTGAACAAAATACTTAAAAACTTTATATCATTTTGAAAATTCTTCGAATTATTATCCAAATAATATAATTCACCTCAAAGTATTTGAATTCTCTTACAATATGACATTCCTCCATCCAAACACACTTTTAGAGTAGTTGATAAGAAATTTAAAGTATAAATTTTATTTTGAGATTTATGCATTCAACACATTAAAATATTAAAAAACTACTTTTTCTATATGAAAATTATTAATTGTTTATATTTTAAAATCCTTAACAAATTTTTTAAGACATTTGTTAACGGACGCTAAAAAATATAGCAAATGTGTCTTACAATTAAAGATCAAAAGTATATCTTTTCAATTTCATTTAATTAGCATATCTTTCTTTATCTTTTTAACTTAACATCATTAAATTAGATTTGGTATGTAAAAATAATTATCACGGAGATTTTTAAAGTTAATCTCATAATCTTTCATCCTTTTAATATCCAAATCTCAAGCATATGAATTGAGATTTTATTAAGCTAGCATTGCAATAATTATCAATAATACCATTTTGTCCCTAAAAAAGGAGTGGTTATCGAACAAAAGAGCCCATCGAACCCTCCAAAGCTTTGGTTTCTTCATCACCTCTCTCTCTCTCTCTCTCTCTCTAACCCATTTTGGTTTCTTCAACAAACACAAGTAACAACAATCATCGAAAACACAAAAAGGGCTTTTCTGAGTTAGATCTAGGGTTTCAATTGATTCAAAAACTGGATTATTGATTGGAGAAGTTGAACATGGATTCAAATTCCCATGGAAATCTCGATGAGCAGATTTCTCAGCTCATGCAGTGCAAACCCCTGTCCGAGCAAGAGGTGAATCTAATTTCCCCAATCCTTTCATTTTTCTCCACATTTTTCACTCGCGGATCTATTTTTCATTGATTCTTCTAGAGTTTAGCTCGATTTGTGAATTGATCTATTGCATATTGTAGCGAAAATTGATTTTATCTTGTTTCGTGAAAATCTGGATTTTTTTTTTTTTTATTGAATGGCGCATTTTGTTGCATATTCTATCAGATTTGGGGAATTTTTTTCAGTGATTCTAGGTTGTGAATTCATTTTTTGGTGAAAGTTTGTTACTTTCTGATCTAAGAGATTTTTTCATGATTGATATTGTGATTTCTGTGTTTAAGGAGTGGATACGTGATTTCTGAGAGTTACTTGAAAAGGAAAAAAGGAATCCTTCTGTATATTTGGGTGTTATGCGTTGCAAAGGATTTTTTTTATCCAGATTGAGCTTGTATGACATAGTAGAAGCAGGGTGATTAGGTTGTTACTTGAGTTTTTGACCAGCTTTATTTGGGAGGGTACTAAGTGCTATGGAATGAACCCTTCATGTTAACCCTGTTCGGTGAAACACGTGATTGCCATTAGGAGAGTTAGAAACGCGTTGGCATCGAGTTTCTCAAAGAAGTTTAGTGTCTTACGAAACTGTAATCTCTGAGTTAAGGTTACAACCAAAACATGAGTTCTATTACAATTGTTTCATTGTATGGACAATCTGTGAATATTTCAAAATAGTGGGTGGTTAATGGCAAAATTATTTTGTCCCGTTTAGTTGTGGAAGCTCCCAGCAAGGACAAGGAGAGATGCTAAAAAAGCTGGTTACTTGGGCTTGGGTACATTTTTAATAACCGAAAAATCCTCGCTAAGGTCATGTACCCCTTAAAACATCTGCAGTAGTAAGCTAAATATTTCGATTGTGGTTATTTTATTTTCGTGCATTGTATTAGGTGGGTGGGTTCACTTCTTAGGTGTCGTGGGTTTGGATTGATTTTTTTTGGTAGAGTAGTTACTAGCGTTGGACCGCATTGTTATGTAGCCAATGTGGGGCTGAGCTGCTTCTGCCCACTTTGAAATACCTGTCTGCATCGCATTTTTGCACTGCATAGTTCACAATAGAGATCGATGACTTTCACACAGGAAATCACACCTATATTTCAGCAGCAGTTCTGAACAGGGGCAGTCCTTGTTTTGTCCACCCCTTTTGGAATTGTCTATAATTTTTAATAGGAGGATTTTTGTGTTATTATTCACTTTTTAATCGGAGGTATTTTAGTGTTGGAAACTAGAAAATACCCAAATATACAGAGGTATTTTAGTGTTTGCACTTTGAATAATAGCAGCCGTGGAAGATTTTGTGCCAGTTGACATAGGCAATTTGTGAAGTGCCACCTATATCGTGGAATTTTGGCCATGAGTGATAAACTGTCATCTACCATTGACAACATTGTTTTCAATTCATTTTGCCAGTGCCTCTTGGCAACCTTAACAGACTATTGCCAAACCCCCTTTCAATGGAAGCCCCAACCTCTGTTTCCAGGTCTTAGCTCTTCCGTCTCTGTATGCACAACTTGGTTGTTTGCAACTTCCTCTTTCACATAGTTCTGTACTTTTTGACAAGCGATAGCTTGCACTGTATTTTTTAGCCTTGGTGCTTCTTGTCTGTAATTTTGAGTCTAGACTGTGACTTCTGATTATTGATGATGTGTTTATCTTATTTTTTTTTTATTCATAAATTTTTAAGCATTTATACCTTTGTAGTATACCTTTTTAATCTCTTATCCCACTTTCCGGCAACAGTATTATTAGGACGACTACTTTGCGCCTCTATGTAGGATTGGCAACATTGCTTTTTGGGTATGAATTGAAACTAAACCAATAAATTCAGTTCTGATTGCATAACTGAACGTCACCAATGGGTCTAAATCTGTTCTGTTCTGGTTGATTCAATTGATTTTTAGGCGAACCACCTTTTTTTGAAGTTAAAAAGCAGCAAATTGGCTATACCAATTTTTTTTAATAGGAACATTATGTGTATGCGCATATGTTTTTAAGAGAGTTAGGATTAATTGACACCAGTGTGAGACTTGTGCATTTACATCGTTAAAATACTAAATTCAATAATTATAATTGTTGAATCTGAAATATTTTTTGGTGATTATACATATGGAATTTTCTAGACTCATTTACAAAAAGTTGAAAATTTATTAAGTTGCGTGGATATTTACTCTCTCTCCAGCCAGGTACACACAAACACCAAGTGAATAAGTGTTGCTGCACCACTAAAAGTCTACATATATGCTAGTTATGACCATGCTCTCAATCAACGGGAGTGTACTTTGACTCATTGAACTAGAATATATTGAGTTTGGCCCGGTTTCATAAATGAACACTATAAACCAAATATAATACTCTGATATCACAAAAAATAAATACAAGCATAACTAAACGTAATCTGTTATGTTTAGTTTTCATGTTTTGGGTTCTAGACTGATTTCTTTTGATTATGGATAATCGGCTATTATGCTATCTTGAGATGGTTAAAATCCGTAGAAATTACAATTAAGTTTTCAATTTTACTCTACCTTTTTAATTTATTTTAGACTGTATTCTATTTTCCCAAAAAGCAGTTTCATAGGGTAGGATATTTGTTATCTTGTATTTGATTGATTCTCTTCTACCCCTCTCCTCTGAAAAAGGCTTTCGCCATCGAGACAATGTGGTTCTTTAACATTTCGTTATCCAACTCCGACTTCACTCGTATATGCAGGTTAGGGTCTTGTGTGATAAGGCAAAAGAGATTTTGATGGAAGAAAGCAATGTGCAGGTATGTTAGTCTATTTTTTATGTTAGCATGTTCTATATATTAGTGTCCATCAGTATGGGTAGTTTTGTGCCTTGGTTTCTTATCTTCCCCCCCGCCCCCACCATACTCAAATTGTGTCTATCACTATTGTCGGTTCAATATTTGTTTGGTCTGCACTGTACAGTCTATATATGATTTTGATTTTCTTTCGTAAGACTGAAAAAACTAAATATTATTTCATTTGACAAAAATTGCAGCCTGTAAAAAGTCCTGTTACAATATGTGGTGATATTCATGGGCAATTCCACGATCTGGCAGAGCTTTTCCGCATCGGAGGGAAGGTATTTTTCCTCACAGTTAGCTTTATATTTAACATTTATTTGCTAAATTGATGAAAAACTTGTTAGATGTATAAAGTAGAAAATGAAAAATACTTGGAAAAATCAGGAAATGCCATGCATAATATGCTGTAGACAGGCCTTCAGTTTTTCAAAGTTTCGCTACAGTTTAGTCATTTCAAGCTCCACTAGCTAGATGATGTTCAAGTTTGGAAATTTAATAGCAGTAATAAATATAATTTCCCCCAAATTGCCCTTCTAGTGTAAAACATTCATTTGATTGATACTAATGTCCTGCAATCATGTTACACCAATGTTCAAAATTATTTGTTCGGTGAAGTTTTCTTTTCGTTGTGTATCTGTATCATATTAGATGTCCATTAGATATTTTAAGTCCCACTCACTGCGATCAGATCTGATTCAACTTTTTGATATAGCAGCTCCTCACAAAGTCTTATTTTTAGTTTAGAAACTTCCTCCATTGTTTTTTTTTTTATTTTGTTGAAAAAGCCAAACTAGCCCACCAAAATTGGCACCGGGGAGAATCGAACCTGATACCTCCTCCAGTGTTATCAGAAGCCTTTCATACTGTCTATTTGTCTTGTCTAATTATAAATTTTAGAACTTATGTCCTATGCATTTAGTTTAGAACTGGTATTTTTTGGCCCACTATTTTTAGCATGGCATTACTTGTATTTAATATTTATACATGTTTTCTTGCTTCAACTTGAAATATGACATCTGATGGTCAAATACTAATTTCTGGTAAACCTTTTTTGTTGGCAGTGTCCAGATACTAATTACTTGTTTATGGGAGATTACGTCGATCGTGGCTATTATTCTGTCGAAACTGTAACGGTGAGTATGAAGTATTAAGCTTTACTTTTGTTTGTTTGTCAGTATATTTTCACACGTCTTTGTGGGAGTTTTAACTAGGGTGTTCTAGCGAAATCTCTTAGGAATTGTATCTCAAGCCAGTAGTTCGATATCTGTTTAGCAGAGTTAATAAACTACTTGGTCTTCTGTAGTTGCTTGCTGTTGCGAAAATTTCTGTTTTCTGGTCCTTCAGCCCTACTATTTGTTTCCTTGTGATATATTCGTGCAGTAAAGATGGTGGATTACCATTTGTTTATTCAATACGCCATGCTGGTGGGAATTATTGCAGTATTTTTTTTATATGTCACTACATAATTGAAGCAGTTGTGTTAATACACCATGCTATCCAAAATGAAGAGAGCAAATGATTTTGTTGTGTTGGTGGATGCTATCATGTCCTCAGATATCATGGGATACTGTAGTATTTATTTCCTAGAGTCAGAAATGTCATATATGACATTCAATATGATTTGTGGTACAACTTGATAGCTTTTATTTTTCGAATTGCATATTTTTTATGGTGTTTATTTTGCTTCCAAATGATGCTTCTTTTGCAAGTAATTTTTTGGGCACTAATTACTTCATTACGCAGCTTTTGGTCGCCCTTAAAGTGCGTTATCGTCAGCGTATCACTATTTTGAGGGGAAATCATGAAAGTCGCCAGGTCTGTTCTTGTTTTTATCATGCAAACTTTCTGACTATAGTGAATTAAAAGATGAGATTAAAATCCTAATTATGTCCTCAGAGACAATGTAAGCATCGGTTGAGTTCTTGGCAAAAACAATTTCTATCATCACTACTGGAAAGTTACTATTGCCCGCAAATGGACGCTTTCACTCATTTCAGACGAACTCTTTCTGAGGACCAAATTATGTTTGTCTCGAAGCATTGTACCACTGAATTTGATAAAATAATTATAGATTCAGATTTCAGGACTTATTACTTTAAATGGCTGAAGTTAGTTATAATACAGAGTAAAACTTGACTTCCTACTTCAGTAGGTTGTTTAGTTATTTTATATGTTTTAGCTTTGAACAGTAATGAATGATATTGACTTTGTGCTGCAGATTACTCAAGTTTATGGATTCTATGACGAGTGCCTACGAAAGTAAGTACCTGCTAAATTCACCTTTTCAGTATGCCTTTGTTTCAGATAACTTTGATATTAATTATCACTGTCTTCTTCTATTTGAATGCTTCTATTCGAATAATTTCGTGAATGCGAGTCCTTTATTCCTTATCAGCATTTAAGCACTATCATTAATGTGCATTCTTTTCCTATTGTTATATGTTTCAGTTACTTGAAATTTTTGTTAACGGTGTATGGAGAAGACTTGTAATAGCACCAATGAGGAGGACGTACTAGATGGGGGTATAGTCCAATAGTTAGAGATAGATGGAAACCAATGAAAACTATAGGTTAAATCATTAACAGAGATTTGGATTTAAATGGTATATCATCAAATTTATGTTCATGATAGGTTGTGTTTCTGTGTGTATGTTGATGCGTTATCTATTGTTTTGTAGTTGAAGATCCTTTTTTTTTTAATGATTTTTAATTTGGCTCACTTTTTGTACATAATAAAAAAGAAAATGCTGCATAGGTTTTTATTGCAGTTTGGTTTTACTATCAAGATTGAAAAGCTGAGATTTGATTCATGGATCAACAGGAAATGATGACATTACTGACTTAAGTAGTACAACAACAACAACAGTAGCTGTTAGCCAAGCCTTTTCCTACTAGATAGGGTCAACAGTACATACGTTGTAATTTTCTGTTATGCGTTAAGTTCAAAAGTAGACCATTTATCTCTTAAGTAGTAACTAACAATTAGTATAAGTAACTAAGACATATTACTTGCTTTCATGACTGACCATGTCAAATTTGCACGTTCAATGTTAATATGTTATTTACAATGAGCAAAGTGCAAACATATACTTTGTTAAA
>Ga0228711_1001863_pt1 | contig 31724 bp, 12 predicted proteins | sample MedpolnodulmetaG_2_FD_177996 | JGI IMG/M metagenome (GOLD analysis project Ga0228711, IMG submission 177996) | Root nodule microbial communities from Medicago polymorpha collected in Santa Monica, California, United States - brown nodules | ecosystem: Host-associated > Plants > Roots > Nodule... | reverse complement strand
ATTATGTAAAACTCAAAAAAAAAAAACATCTAATTTGAGACAAAGGGAGTATCACTTTAAATACATTAATTATCAATAAACTTAAATATGATTTTTTTTTTTATATTAGTGACCGAAATGAGTAAACATTAAATTTATTTTTTGAGGGATAAACATTAAACATATAGCACCATATTTTAAACACATCTCAAGTAACTAAGTTCAAAATTGGTCAAAATCTATTTTCGTTGACGAACACAAGAGTTAAGACCAAAAATAGTATGCACCGTTACATTTTTTTTATTTATAAAAATGAAGATAGTCGTATTAACCACTGCCTGGAGACTAGTTAAAAGAAGTAAAAAAATATAATTTTATTTTTCATCAAAAACAATAATTTCTTTATTTTTAAAAAGTTTTTTTTGAAGGATTTTAAAATATGTTATTTTACTTTTATCATTTTTCAATATAATATTTCGATATTAATTATCTTAACGAGTGTTTTAGAGAAACTTTTTAACATTTTTCAAATGAAAATAAAAAATAAAAAAAGTGTAATTATGGCTGACTTAAGGAGGCATTTACTATTTTAGAGGTTGTCTCCTTTTTTTTCTTTGACGGGAATTAAGAGGTTGTCTTTGTCATATATACATGTGTGATTGTTTAACATTGTAATGAAACAGTTGTCACACTATACAACTTTGTGAACTAGTTTCTTCAATAATAAGGACACAGTACTCTAAGCCTTGAAGAAGTACATGATTCAACCTCTAAGGTTTTTCATTTTTCACACAAACCAAGATTGCATGCATGTGCTTTTTCACAATGGATTCAAATAGATTCTCATTCTCAGAACCATTTCTAAAAACTAGAAGAAAACTATTTTCTGAGTTTAGTTTATGTGTTGGTGCTTCTTTGCTTTTGTGTTCTCTTTTTTTTCTTAGTAATTCCCTTAAAGTTCCTAAAAATTCAGTCTTTCTTCCTGTTTTCAACAATTCCAACACAAATTCTTCTTTTGTTTCACACCCCTTTTCTTTTAATAGTACTAATCACTCTTGTGTTTATCTGAACAATGCTTCTGAGAATTCTCTTACGAGAATTGAAGAAGAAAGTGTAATTGTTGGTAGAATTAGTGAAGTAAATGTGTCAAGTGTTGGGGTTGAACCAAATGGTGACACGAAGAAAAATTATAGTTTTGTAAGTCCTAATGTGAAGAACAATGTGAATGTGACCAATGATGCTTCATACAATGGAAATACTAGTGTTGTTGAGGGAAGGAATGAAGATTTGGTTAGGGATAAGAATGTAACTTTAGTCACTCATAGTTATGACCAAATGAAGAAAATGAATGATGGTTTATATGATAAATGTGATATCTTTGATGGAAAGTGGGTAAGAGATGATTCAAAGCCATATTATCCTTTAGGTTCTTGTCCTTTCATTGATAGAGATTTTAATTGTCACCTTAATGGAAGGCTTGATCTTGAATATGTAAAATGGAAGTGGAAGCCAAATAAATGTCACATTCCAAGGTATGTATATGATTAAATGTTTTTCATTAACAACTTTGAAATGTTATTATTTACTAGTATTGAAATTCGTATAACGAAATTTGGTTCGTGCGATTTATAATTTGTTGTGTTCAGTTATTGATAGCAACATTGCTTAACAATTTATAGTTAAGAAAGAAAATTTGTATATAAACTTATGATGATGTAGAATAAGAAAGATATGATACTTATAGTTCAATAGTGTTACATTGGTATTGTTAGTTTAGTATTTTAGGCTCAATTTTGGTTTGAAGACAATTATTGATGTTATGTGATACCTATCAGTTTGAATGCAACTGATTTTCTCGAGAGGTTGCGCGGGCAGAGGCTGGTTTTTGTCGGAGATTCATTGAATAGGAATATGTGGGAATCCCTTGTTTGTATCCTTCGACAAAGCCTCCGATACAAGAAACGTGTTTTTGAAATTTCAGGGAAAAGGGAGTTTAAAAAGAAAGGTGTCTATGCTTTTAGATTTGAGGCAAGTTTCATGTTTTTATCTATAATATTTTGTCAAGAATCTTATTGTAATGGTATCTTAAAATAGATTTATTTTGGTTTGTTTTTTCAGGATTACAATTGTTCAGTGGATTTTGTTGCTTCACCATTCCTTGTTAGAGAATCAACTTTCAAAGGCAAAAATAGTTCATTTGAGACACTAAGATTGGATTTGATGGATCACACAACTTCAAGGTATCAGGATGCTAATATTATAGTCTTCAATACAGGCCATTGGTGGACACATGAGAAAACATCAAAAGGGTTAGTTCAGTTTTAGTCCCTATTTTTTCAATAATAATGTTAGAATAGCAAATTCGATTCTAAAGTATGAATAAATGCTCAAGAACACAGCGCTTGATCGCGGACTTTGACCAAGTGTTCCCGCGTCTGTGACAGTAAAGTGTACTTTTCTATTATGCATTGAACTATTGCTTTTGCTCCTCATAAGGATATGGAATTAAGGTTTCTGATATTGTTACAGAGAAGATTATTATCAAGAAGGAAACCATGTATATCCAAGACTCAAAGCTTTGGATGCTTATATGAGGGCTTTGACCACTTGGGCTAAATGGGTTGACCGAAAAATTAACACCAATCAAACACAGGTTTTCTTCAGAGGATACTCAGTTACTCATTTCTGGTATTTTTCTCTCTTGCATAGCTTCCACAATACAACTGCATATCAAGTTGTGATTCTTATTTGAATCCATTCATGAAAGAATGCAACTCTTTTTAAAGACTTGTTTTTGTTCATCAAGCGATGCATTTTGCTCTATAAAATAGAACAATTTCACCATGCAGGAAGGATAACATACATTGTTTCCGTGTAATTTATCCAAAACTAATCCATACTTAAAATAATTCGCCCTCTCTTATGCGCAAATTGAAGTTAATAGAGTAATTGTTGTGTAAACCATCATTGAGTGATTTGCCTCTTCTCTTATGGCCTATTGCATCCAACTTAGAGACAATGATGAGACCAAATTGAATCTTAAGCATAGTATTCATCTGATAACCTTAATGCTTTAATTGTAATGCCTTGCAGGGGTGGACAATGGAATTCAGGTGGACAGTGCCACAAAGAAACTGAGCCAATATATAATGAAACTTACTTACAAAAACATCCTTCAAAAATGCGAGCACTAGAGCATGTCATCCAAAATATGAAAACCAAAGTGATATATATGAACATAAGTAGACTTACAGATTACCGAAAAGACGGACATCCTTCCGTATATCGAAAAGATTATAAGACATCAATGAAGCAGAACTCTTCTTCGCTATACGAAGATTGCAGCCATTGGTGTTTGCCTGGAGTACCAGATACTTGGAATGAATTGTTATATGTTTCTCTCTTAAAATATGGAAAGGGAACTTGGAAAATCTGAGATGAATTTCTTATAATCATTCTGCAAACCAAATTCTGATTCTTCGTGCATTTTCGATTAGTGTTTCCGATTATAGTTTGATTAGAATGACATTTTTTTCCAATTATTCATAGGATTGTACTGTAAAATTGTATATATGCATGTGCATGGTGTGAGAGTTGATTTGGTTTGAGATTAGTCTCTTCATGTTACTAAAAGGAAAAGATGAGGTTACAAGATTGTATAACAGGTTCAATATTCATGGAGACTTATATCATTATACTTTGATGGTACTAAAATATTGATTTGAGTCTATGTGACAGATCATTTGCTGAAAATGAAGATGCAAGATTTGAGTAAAAGAATGATTGAAATCAACTTTTATTAATCTACATCATTGATTTGAGATTGAATGACCAAGATCAATTACTATGTCATGTACACAATGCATGAAATCTAAATCCTACACAACATAGCAAACATAAACAGACAGGAAGAAAACACTTACATATATAACAACAATTAAAGAAACATGAATCATACATCACAAGTTGAGTAACATGAAACATCACAAGTTGGTAGCTTCTCAAAGGAACAACATCTTTGTCTATTACAATATATATTCTACTCAAAGAAGAACCATAACAGAATCATACACACATACAAATATATAGCCATAAGGACCTCTAATGCGGTCCATCGCCTTTTTGTGACTTGCCGGTTTACCAACCAATAGCCAAAGTTTCTCTTCCTATGGAGAACAAAGTACACGCTAGGAATCACAGTGAGTTTAACGAAATCATGGTGACACCGTGATTTCGTTGAGCGATCCAAAGTGTAATTTTTGTCAAAAACACAATCACACACTCTGATATGTCAAACTCAACGTGAATCCAAACATGCGCTAATTAATTATTCTTTACTGACTAGCTTCTTCTGATTCTCCATATTCTCCTTGTGATCACTGATCATAGAAACCAATGGCTAAGCTTAAGCAAACTATTGAAGGTGGAGAGTGTGAAGGGTCATTGTAAGGACCCTTTCACACAAATTCTCCATTCTTCTTTTAAGAATCATAAATAGATTTTTGCCAACAAAGATCCATCCTTAAGCTAAAAAAAAATCAGGTTCTATATATAGATTGATTTTGTATGATTTTTCCAAATGGTTCTATGGAAAAAGATAGTGGTGAAGTTAGTTTCTGATCATTGCTTTAAATAGTTGATGATTGAGAACTCAGAAGTGGTTTCACCTATTCATTATCTAAATACATTATTATTTTCCTTTCTTTTTTGTGATAATATTATTTTCCTTTCAAACATTATTAAAAGTTGCAAAGTAATGAGATAATATTATTGTACAAGTGTCCATTATAATATATTAATACATAAAAAGCATTGTTGGATTTTATTTGACAATCTTAACCTTAACCTATTACCTAACCTTTTTTTTAATTTAATTTGACACTAACCATCACTAGTGCCACTTAATTGATTTTCCCCCCTTTTATATATTTTTCCCTAGTGTTGTAAATAGGAAAAATAAAAATCAAGGTTTTAGGTTCGATTCTCCTCGTACCAATTTAGATGGGCTATTTTAGCTTATTGAAAAAAGGAAAAGATCCCTATCCTAATTTGATAGTCCTAGCTTCCCTATTTAGTATTTGCTCCCTCCGGTTTAGTATTTTAGCTTAGTAATTTGATGGGGAAAAATGAAAATCAAGATCCTTATCCTAATTTTGGGTCAAGAAAAGTTGATGGATTTGGACTGAATTGTTAACTAGATACATCAACTTTTGTTGATCAAAATTTCTCTTATAAATAGGATCGGAGCGAGTACGTTGTATTTAAAACATGGTTATCAGACCCTCTACTTTTTCATTTTTGCTTGACTTTTCTTGTGTTTCATAAGTGAATCCACTAGTTGATTATTATCATTCATCCCCACTTTGCTTTCAATGATATATATCATCTTAGTCACCCACTTCTTTCATTCTTTCTTCTCATCACCCATGCCAGCAATGCTATTCTATAATTGCCCTTTTTTGTTTTTTTCTCTTTTCTACTTTGCAACGTGTCGATATACCTTGCTTTTGAGTTTGAGAAATCTAATACATGTTAAATTTTTTAAAAGACAGGCTAATTTGAGAGTGAGTGAAATATACAAAAGTTGTGACTGATAAGGAGATCACAAATGGCCATCTCTTTTCGTGATTTTTTTTTTTGTGACAATCAACATTTTCCTTAAAAAAATATTCAGATTAATTAAAAGATATTCTAGAGTAGAATTTTCTAAAGCGTTTTTCAAAATCGAGCTCCTCTTCAAGTTGCAGGGAGTGCAATTCTCTTCATAAATGTTAAAAAAGAAATTCAGAAAGGAGGAATTTTTTATTAATTAAAGTAATATTAATGATAATTTTACAATTAAAGTAATATTAATGATAATTTTACAATTGTATTTCTCTAAAAAAAAATATTTACAATCATCTATAAAGATATTTAAACTCAATATCAAACTCTTACCACTACATTAGCACTTTAACTATAAATGATTAAAAGTTTTTCTTCATTGTCCAAATCATTCTCAATTTTAATTTTTTACATAAGTCATCTTAAATATATACATTTATACAAAAGAAATACCAAGTTTTTTGTGTAGTAATTTTTTTTTCTTTCGATTTTATCCTTTACTTAAAATGTTTTATTTATAATTAAAAAAAAATCAATATGCAGCTCAAGGACCGATCAATCTGAGGGGACCAGTCACACTTTCCATTAGCAGAGGCCTCATTTAAAGTCATATCAAAGCTCCGTATTGAATAACCAACATAAATTGACACCAGAAATATTCATCATTGAGATTTTGAGATGAGCACACTTCAATATCTCAAACACAGACCACAACGCCAATTCAAGTGAGTTTTTTATTTACAAGTTTATCTTACGACAAATTTATCGTTCATCAAATTAAGTAATTGAATTTTATGCTAAAAATAAAATTAAAAAGTTGGATACAAAATTTATGGTAATTTCAAATTTGAATCAAATAAAATTTTATCAAAAAATTTAAATAAAATCTTATATAATCGTTAAGTACGACTATTTCCAATGCATTTGATATATAAAATTTTATAAAATCTTACTATTTAAAGTTCTTAAAGAATATTTGGTAACGGGAATGAATTCTCTCAAATATAATTCTCTCAATTTTTTTCAATTGTTATATCGCAACCACGCATTTAATGTCCTCTTTCCTTTATAATTTTATATCTTTGTCTCTCTTATATTTTATCTAGACGTAACAATTGAGAAAATTTAATAGAATTCCACTGGAGAATTAATTTGAGACAATCATTAACATTTAAAAAAAAAAAACTTGAACTCACACCGAAGAGTCACTTTTTTGCTCTACTTGGCTTTAAGGATAACCGAAACCTCCCTTCATGATCCTTAATGAGTTTTAATGAAAAGACAAGTGATCCCCTTCTCAGATATGCACACAATCATAGCAGCTAGACTATCCACTTAAGCTTCTTTTTTTTTTGTCTTGCCTCTTTTTTAAGCAAGCATACAAAATAGTAACAACTTTTTATATTTGTTTCCTTTCAGAATCTCACTTTGCTATTTATTAATTATATATATGAAGTATTGTAATTACCACTCATAATGTATTTGATGCTAACAGCTAAGCCTATCACACAGAAAGATATCACAACTTGTTTACTAAATTTTCCTTTGTGGCTTTTATATTGAAAGAAAAAAACATATATCATTCAATTAACATAAGTATAAGAAATTACTCAATAACATCCATCTATCCTCTTTTTATTTAAGAAAAAGTGCGTAGACATTCCATGATAAACTAAGACATTTCAACTATATTAAAACCCTATGATCACCACCTAGCTATAATTTGCAACAATCTAGAAATATTATTAAAACAAAGAGAAAAATACACAATATTTAAAGGGACTATACCAAAACACAAGTAAGATTTCCCTAAAAAAAAAAAAACACAAGTAAGATAATTAAGAGAATTCAAGATATGTCTCATTTAAAACATTGTCAAGAAAATCCAAAGTGATAATACCCGACAACAACAAGAAAAGTACAGAGCAAACAACAACAAAATTTACAAGGAAAAGAACCTTAGACAAATATCAACATCAACAAAATATAAATTAAATAAATATTCATTTATTCTGATTTAAATAATCCAAAGAGTGAAGCAGAGTAAAATCCAACCAAATCAACTCATTATGTTGAAGGACAATGTAAGCACTTTTGTCAGCACACTAAACGAAAAAACTTCATCTTTTTTCGTTAACTCCATACAACTCAGTCATCTATTCCTTAGATGTCAAGAAACAATACTAGAATTTTTGAAAGCATATATTAACTAGTTGAGAGTTAGTCTCTAATCAAAGCATACGTCAATCCTTCTTACAAGCTATCTTAATAACGTTCATCGGCTCATGGAACTTAACTTGAAAATTAGTACTTATATGTAGTTTGAAAGCAAGTCCACCTATAAAAGTATCATTTTTTCCGGAAAGTCCCTCCTAAAGTTGTAGAGCTTATGTAACATATATATTACATTTGACTTAATTAAGGACGATGGGCTGCCACAACACCTTCTTAACGTAGCAAGTATTAGGCGAATGAACATGGACAAATAAAGATTTTAAAATTAAAAAATTTATGTATGTTAGAATATAAGATTGCACCTCTGTATGATTCTCATCCACATAAGTATTATAACACACTAAATTAATATTGGCTTGGTACCATCAAATATTTTCCTATTTGTGTGATATCAAATTATGTTAATTACATTGATAATGGCTGCAAAGACAACCACTTTACATTGCAGTGACAGATTTAATACAAATCTCATTTACAGTATGCATGTTACTAGTGTTCACTTGCATATTAGAAATGGAAGCTATACAATACCATAGCTAACTTTCAAAATCAAATTTAGAAAACAAATGATTGTTATATTGTTCATTCTTACAGCACAAGCTACACATGGAGACCATGCTGCAACCTCAAGCCCTTAAATTATCACATGGAGACCATCTCTCATATGTTTAAGTTTGTATGCCCACTAACTACCAATAGGTTGCACATGAGGTGGAAAATCTACTATAATTCGAGTATCATTTTGACCTAATGCATCTTATTCAGATTTCATAACCATTTCTCAATAATCACACTGACTTGATGTGAAGGTAATAAACGAAAAAAAAAACGATAAGATGTGATAAGATAAAGAGTACTTGATGACTTTGATTTTATTGAACCATCTGAAGCATTTCACAAATAATCTGAAAGATAAGACGGTGGATGCCTTTGCCTAATAGGATGAGGAGGTGAGGGTTGTTGATTTTGATTTGGTGTTGTTAGGACTGAGGTGAAAGTTTTTGGTTCTAGTTTGGTTGCATTTGTATGACTATGGTCTGGTGTAGTTGATAATGGAGTGGAATATGGTTATTTTGTGTTATGTGATATAGCATCAGTAGATGGATAAATAATTGGAATATCATCATTAAGTGTTTGACCAAGAGAAAGACATTTCCAATTGAAAGGTTTTGAAATTTGATTGTACGGCAAAAAGGTGTTCATGGTATATATAGGGGCGGATCTGGACTCACAATATCAGTGGGGCAAATTTTTTTGTCAAATCATTAAATAATACTAAATTTAATAAAGACGTTACAAGAGATCAATCAAATGCTCTAGTACAATACCCGTTCATACGGATGGTTAAGCGTGTTGCGCTCTTTTTTTGGAAGCAAGACGCAATTGCGTAGAAATTAAACATAAAAAAAGATCTATGTAATGATATATGAATAAAAATATAGACAAATGAACAAATTGTATAAAACATTATTTATGTATTAAATACGAGTAAAAATATAGTTATGTGTATAAATTAAAAATAAAATTGATCCCCGTATTAATATATAAGTTAAAGTATAAATACATGTAAAAAAATTTAAAAAATAGGTCTCCTTACTAATATACGAGTAAAAATACATACACATGTATATATTAAAAAATAATAGGTTCATATGTTAATATATGAGTAAAAATATAGACAAATATGTAAACATAAAAGTTGTTTGTACTGATATATGAATAAAACTATAAAGTAAACTAATAAAAGAAAAAGTTTTAAAAAAAAATTGGTGTGGCACTTGCCACACCAGGCCCTATTCTAATCCGTCCCTGGGTATATAGTATTTCTAAAATCCTCTTTGAGAGCTTAAGGTAACATAGAATCCTCAACTTTAAATTCCTCTTTAGGTTTGTTTTGGGATTATGTTGATTAAGGTCTTACATGTAGAAATTGAACTAGGAAGTGTGCATTGTAGGAGAATGCTTAATTATTTCTATCTTTAGATATTTTAATATGTTCTCATATGTGTGAGTAATTTTGTAAACTTGACATGCATATAAGGTATTTGATGAAAGAATTGAGTTGTTAGTTCTGAACCCGTATTAACATATCCTCGGTATTCGGTTCAGAACTTTCTTCCAACACCTCCCTTTAGAACAAATGTTAATTTTCTGGAATCTATACTCGTTTTTCTTCATTTGGGACATGGTTTTCTTTGGATTTGACTCATTATTGGTACTTTAAAGTGTGTTGCAAGTTTGAAAAAAAAATTGTTGTCATGTTTTTGTATCAATCCAGTACACGATTTTTCCATAATTGTTGGTTTTGAATTTTTATGTGGGGCCAATTGGAGTGTAATCATATATGAGTTATGTATCTGTAATATAAGTTTCATAATTTTCTGAAGTCTTACGACTTTGAATTCATGATTATTATTGATTGTTGTTTTGTCAAAGAAATTTTGTGTAAGTGATGAAGATTCTGAATTTTTGGTTTTGAATTTTGATATGGGACAATTAGATTGTGTTCACGTATGAATTATATGTCTATATTAAATGTGTCGTGATTTTCTGAAGTGAGTTGACCTTTTATTCATAATTATTGTTGATTGTTGTTTTGTTAAAGAAATTCTATTCTATGAATGTATAAGTTATAGAAATTATAATCTATCAATGAAACATTATGACATGCATATGTAAGTATTTGCATGGATAAAGTAATTTAATCTCTTGTCATTGAGTCGTATCAGCTGATTATACTACTACACATACATACATACAAACCTTATATTAGATGTACAATATATGGTTAGGTAAGGGTTCATCCTTGCAAGGTCTATTCTCCGTCTATATAAGACGGGTATTGGTAAGCGAGTGTTGGAGACCAAACACATCTTCAATATACAGTTTCAGAGTTACGTAGGACTCACTAACACGTACATGAGACACAACATTGACATATACTCCCTCCCTCCCATAATATAAAGCAAAAAAAACTCATTTTCTTTGTCCCAAAATATAAGCAAAAAAAAACAATCAAACTTTTATTCTATTTAATCTTGTTTTTTTAATAAATCTCTTTTCCAAGAAAAACTTTTGTTTATTCTCATAAAATTAAATACAAAATACATTCAATTTTCTCTCTCTTTCATTTTTTCCATAAACAATAGCCAATGAAAATTGTTTTTACATCTTCCTATAAAACTTTTTCCAAAGGAAACAAAAAAAAAACTATTCTCCAAATTTCTATGTTTTAGTTTTATTAATAAGTGTGATTTTTTGTTTTTGCTTATAATGTGGGACGGAGGGAGTATGTATATACACCGATAATTTGCTAACTGTATATCAAAATAGATGCTTTATGAATTTTCAATTTTGCCCTTTTATGAGGGGCAATTTGGTAATCCGATAAGTCTTTAAACTTTGGGCTCTCTCATCAGCCTTTGGTCTATTTATATGTAGCATTCCAAGTATTTCTCTCCCACAATACACCTACTTCATCATCCATCGTACTTGGAGAGTTATTTCATCTAAAAAACAATGTTTCAGTTTCTTCTTCATCATAGGTATCGTTTGTATTTTTTTCATGGATTTGAGAACATGCATGGTATATATTGAATGAGTTTTCTGCATTTTGGGGGTGTATTTTATGTTTTTCCTTTTTATTTCATGTTAAAACTTTAATTTTTGCATTTTTCTTTTTTGATTGTGATTGGATTTCAAAGAAAAGATTGTTTTGTTGTATGTTTCTAGAAAGATGTTTTGTTTGCAGAAAGATTTTTTTTTTTTACCTAAAGGTATCTTTGCATGTTTGGTGTTGCAATTCTTGTTTTGCATTTTGGACTTTGTTTTCGTGACCTAAAGAAATGCATGCATGTGGATTTTGGTGATTGAATTTTGGGAGATGCAAAAGCTTTAACACAACTGTTATTTTAATCTCTGGTATTATAGTTGAAAATGAACAGAAAAGCATTACAACTATTTTATCTATTAACTGAAAAAAAATGATTGATGTAAAAAAAAATTGGTTGTAAAGGCAATGCATGATTGTTTAGGTTCAGAGTGGTGATTGAATTTTTGCGGGATGCAAAAGTTTTAATACAACTGCTATTTTAACTTCTAGCATTACAGTTTATCATGGGTTTGATGAATCATAGGTTTTTTTCTTCACATATTCATAAATTTTGGTTTTTTTAAATGACAGATCATGAGTTTTTCATTTGTTTGAATTTATCGTTGAATTTCACGTCAATTAAATTATGCATGTTGAGTATTTGAGACACTATTGGATGAATCATTTGTTTGTGAATAACTGACATTTGATTAAAAAATTATTCAAAGAAAATGGTTGTCTCAAACACTTTGATTTGCTGTTTGAGTTGAATAAAGGACAATTGTAAAAGGTTGTATTCCTATAGTATAACTGACATTTGAATGAAAAATTATTCAATATGTTTGATTTACAAAAAGTTGCTGCAATTTTTTCTCTTTCATGGATATATGGTTTACCAAAAACATGTACTAAGCACATATTTGTTTACCTGCATTTTTTCCTCTTTGATGGATATATGTTTTACCAAATGCATGTAATAATTTATCCTTGAACCTTTGTTGCAGTAAAATTTTGTCAAATGGCATGTTACTTTTATACAAGTATCAATGAACCTTTTTGGCTTAATATTTTGTCAAATGTCTTATTACTAAACTTGATTTCACATGCCTGTAATAATAACATTTTTAAGGTGCAGCATTTTGGTTTCCTCTTCCTGGTACAATGTTTTAGCAGTTAAAAATATATTCATTGAATTTCTATCTGAATTTCGAACCAAACAATATTAAGAAATTGATTTGAAGGTTTTTAATTTACAAGCTGAATTACTTCTTAACTAACTCTTAAACCATTTCAAAAACTACTTGGTTTTATGGTACTGATTTAACCAGTTGAAAATCTGATTATTTGGTTTCTGAACAAAATTTAGAGCATATTTTGGCCCTACTTATTTTCCACTTCTCTTCTACTTCTAAAGAGAATTGGGCACAAACACAATTTTAATAAAGCTCTTAGTAAAATAAGCAACTTTTTCACAAAGAAGAAAATCCAATAGAAGTCACTTTGAAAATAAGTTGTGAAAGTGAGCTTTGGGACAACTTTTCGGAGGTTGAAACTTGCTTCTACACATTCGATTCCCGCACAGGACTATATTCCACTTTTTTTATTATTTTTTTGGTAAAATCCCGCCAAACATTTTTTCCCTTTCAGGAAACCGCCACATCTGAATAAACCTAGTGACATATATATGTTCCATTTCAGTGCTTTCTGCCACATCATTTCTTGTTGCCGCCGCCGACCTTTTTTGCAGGTACATCATTTTTATATTGTATTCTTTTGATTTAAATATATTTGTTTAATTTTTGTCCTTTTGTTGCTTTCCTTTCCTTATGCCTTTTACATGATATATGCATTGCACATGAAGTTTTTATGCTTTGGTTGTTGTGTCCTATCGTGATCAGATTCAGATCCATTTGTTCTTTTGTCATATCGTGTTAGAATGTGTGTTGCTAGCATTTCTCTCTTGGAGGAATGCTAGCAACACACATTTTAACACACACTTTTCAACACACTCCCTTTGATTGGTTAAAATTCACATGGGACCTACCAAATCATGTGGGTCCCATATACATTTGGTGGGTCCCATGTGAATATTAACCAATTAAAGAGAGTGTGTTGATAAGTGTGTGTTAGAATGTGTGTTGCTAGCATTTCTCTCTTGTTAAAAGCCCATGTTAAATTTCAGTATGCAAATTTATCATTATATCATTTTAGTTTATGGGAATAGTGACAATCTTGTTTATCAGTACTATCTTTCAAAAATATATTATATCATTTTGCTTATTAGTACTAGTTTGCTCTTTGTTTATCACATCGTTTGATTACATATGATCATATGAGTCTTTATCTCGGTGGATACATTTAGTTTAATTTGCTTACCTATTCATTTTGTTGGATCTATTTTTCTTTCGTTTATAATGATAGTCAGCTTGCTTACCCAATGAAAATATTAGTCTATGCTTAATTATTTATAATTTTCAAAACACATTGCAACTATGGCTACTAAAGAAATTCCTCCTCGTAAAACTGAAAATTTAGTAAAAGCAACGTGGAAAATTTCATCAGATACCAAAATGTTGCTTGACATTTGTATGAATGAGATCCGTAAATGTGGGAAACCCGGTATTGCTTTTAAGAATAAGAAATGGGAGGAAATGCGTGAAGAATTCAATAAGCGTGTTGATAAGAACTATAACCAAAAGCAGTTGAAAAATAGAATGGAGACTTTGAGAACTGATTGGACGACATGAAAACAATTAATCGATAAAGAAACAGGTTTGGGATGGAATCACCAAATAGGAAATATTGATGCTGATGCTTCATGGTGGGATGCTAAGATAAGAGTGAGTATGATAAATATTGAATTTTTATCCTGTGAAAATTGAATAAGAGAATTTGGTTTGTTTGAATATTATTTCTTGTTATTGGTTATGCAGGAGAATGTAAAATATGCAAAATTTCGCTATCAGGGTTTAGAATTTTGTGATGAACTAGAATTCATACTTGGGGATGCAGTGGCAACAAGTCAACGCCAATTTTCACCTGCTTTGAGTGTGCCATTTGAATCTAGTGACAAAAATACTACTACATATGTGCCACAAGAAATAATTGACTCTGATGATAGTGAATTTGATATTGGTGACCACTTTAGCCCTGTGGAAAATACTCAACCCAAAAAGAAAAGAAAGGTTTCACCAGATATTGGAGAGAAAGTGACAAAGGGAAAGGCTCAAATTGCGGACGGCAACAACTATGAGAAAAACATTTGAGCGGTTAGTTAAAGCAGCCGAAGGTCATAATGAAGTTGAAAAGGCTCAAATTGCAGCCACCTCTCATGTCCATGGAGAGTACTATATTCCATATTGCGTTAAATTATTGAAAAGTGCAAAGGATGATGGTTTTTTGAATGGTCAACAATTTGGTTATGCTTTAGAAATGCTTAAAGATTCGAAGGAAGATTTGGTAGCGTCGATTCTATACAACTATGTTGATAAGAAACCATCTAATATTTAGGTTAAGATTGGTGTTGGGTTTTCTAGTTATATTTTGCATTCATGCTTTATGCTTTATCTTTAGTACTTTTGTTATTTGGCATTTGGTATTTTGCTTTTGGTTGAGAATTTTGTATTGATATTTATGCAATATTTGAGAAACTTTACTTTATATTTATTTTCATTTGGTAATGTCATTGTTTTAAATTTTTATAAAAAAATGTCTTTTATTTTATTTACGATAATTTGTAATAAAATCTCAAACCTTTTTTAAAACCATTTTACCAAACAGATTTTAACTTAAAACTACTAATCAAGTTGGAAAAAACAACAAATGACAAACAACTTTAACTTTAGCTTCAAAGTTTTAATTTTCAACTTTATTCTAAAAGTAACTTTTAGACATCAAAAAAGTAGGGCTAAACGCATCCTTAATCAATTAAAATTAAGTTACTTTGTTTATGAATAAGAACATCGTCTACTCGAAGAATTCACAACTAAGGGCTATACTAACATCTTCTCTATTTTTATTTCTTATTTTCACTTCTGATTACAAAAATGTCACATTGATTTCACATGTTTGTAATAACAATTTTTTTAAATTGCAGCATTTTGGTTTCTACTTGAAGAATTCACAACCTAAGGGTTTGAGAAAATCTTCTTTATTTTTATTTCTTATTTTCACTTATGATTACAAAAATGCCACATTCATTTCACATGCTTGTAATAACAACATTTTTAAACTGCGGCATTTTGGTTTCCTCTTCCTGTTTCATTGTTTTAGCAAATGAATGTGATAAACACATGTTCAGTAAAGAACATCAAACCAAATTAGAATTGTTGATATGCGATATGTTGTCAACACGTTCAAGCCAGAGCATGTTGAAATAATGATTATGGATGCTCAAGTTTTCATATAAACATCATTTTTTGGTTTTGACTTTACTCATCTTATATGTCTATGTTAAACTATTTGTGATTATGCAGAGTGATACAATTCACCTTACGTTTCCCAAGGAAGTTGTCGTAGAGTTTAAGCCTATTTTGATGTATAGCAAAAATTATGAAATAGAAAACTTCAAGGTTAACAATAATGACATTTTATTAAAAGCAACAAGTCATCCATACTGACTTATTGCCACAGGTGCTACCGTCATCACTTCTGAAGATTTTCCGAACTTTCCTATGCAATCTCACCATTTCAAAAGTTTTGAAGAAATACTTGTAGGGAAATATAGATCTGACTTGATTGTTGGTTGGTTTCTTAATGAAACTGAACCCTTCTTTAAACTTGACCTTAATTATTTACTTTGCTCATTTTTTACCCTTTACATCAGATGTCATTGGAGCTTTTCATGATGTAACTTCTACAAACAAAACTGGATTAAAGATAAGATCAATCACTTTTCTTCTCAAAGACACCAATATAAAAATCTATTTCTTTTAATAGTTCATATATATGTTCATTATAATGCATATTGCGTTAGACTTCTGATGCTCTCACCTGTTTTGGTTTTTAGTGTCAACATGTTTCATGTTAGCCTTTGGGATGACTATGTAAAGCAATTCTTTGATGGGTTAGCTGCCTCAAATGGTGCTCAATAAGTTTACATTGTTCTCCAACATGTTAGGGTCAAATCACCACAAGGTATTTATTTCACACATGTATGCTTTATGTTGGTAACTTATTTATGTTTGTTATACATATATGATCTTAATAGTTGGATTATGTCTTTTAGGAAATTATCCTCTTTGTTTTACTAATACTTGGGATAACACCCTAATTCTATTCAATCATGATATCCCTGAGGTTGTTGAGTTCAAATCTAAGTAAGAGCTATACTCATTCTTTATTAAACTATTTCATAAATATTGGAAATATCACTTACATTCTAAGGATGTTTATGTCTCCATCAGAATCACAGTGGTCTTTTAAATTTATTAGAAGGTAATTTCCTATCATTATTTCATATGCAATGACTATCAATAAATCACAAGGTCAAACTCTAGGCAAAGTTGGAGTCTACTTGCCAAGACATGTATTTACCCATGGGCAGTATATATGTTGCATTCTTAAGAGTCAAATCAAAAGAAGAGTTAAAGATATTGATACATGATTCAGATAACACATCATTTCAAACTACAATGAATGTTGTGTACGAGGAGGTTTTTGAGATTGTATATTGAGGAAGTTATTTCTAACTATCTTTAAACTCTCTAAATCAAATTATGTTCTAATAATCATTTATTTTTATGATGTTTTATTTATTATATGTTCTGGTTCAATTCTTTTATATTATAGAATGTTTAATATTTCGATGCAACTAATCACATGGGAAGTTCAACATCTATTGGGAAGTATCTTTTTTGAAGTTATATAAAATAATTGCAAACTATTACATTTTATGATTCCCTCAGTTCTAATTTTGGCTTATATAAACCAGCAAATGCCTACTATTAAAGACATGTTGATAGCTACCATCAGAGATTACTTATTTACATTCCTAACGCTCATGTCTTATATATTCCCTCAGTTCTAACTGCTCATATTCATCATCTTAAATGTCTACATATTGAGAATTTATATAGCTGTAACACCTACCATTTCATTACAACATAAGACAATACATGTAAACATCTTCCCAAAATATACAGATTGCAGCATTACTAGGTAACATTCAGTACAACCTATCAACTCCCTTCCCAATTTAATCACTAATATTTACATATATAAGTACTAGATACTATGCATTTCTATACTTACTTGGTCTCATTTTATTTTTCCAGGCAAAACATCTGACTCAATTCAACAATAACAAGAATTCAGGAAATTCGGAGGAATAACAACGAAGGTTGATTCCTAACTGCTCATCTCGCAACTAAGGTAAATGCTTTATAATAGTCTCTTAATGTTATACCATATCACTATATCAGTATCTTATTTGTACATGCTCTAATTTTACATGCTAGGTCATGGATTTACAGAGAAGGATTTGGTCAATTGTCGCTGAATTTGATCGATTTCTCATTGGATTTGGTCGATACTCTGCATGCTTGTGTTCAGGTAAATGGATTCAAGGGAAGTTACACTTTAAATGCCACACAACGACACACGTCTAACCGCATAGCGCAGCCGCGCTATGTTCATGTTTTCAAAATCGATGATTAGGTTGTGCTGTTAAGAATGCTTCTATTTTGTATCCCTTTTATTATCACTAAGAACTCTGTAGTATGTTATGCTCAAGCCTAACTAAGGCATGCTTTTATTTTGTATCTCTGTTGTCATCACAATGAATTAGACAGATTATCATACTCAGGCCTAATTAATGGATGTATTTTGCTAACTATTACTCCTTGTCTTGCTCATCTTTTATTAATGTAACTATCCTTTTTAGTTTAAGTTATCATTCTAGAGTTAAGAATCTGCAACTTTGACATTAATTCAGCAAAAATATGTGACATCTTCTATATCATATCACCAAAAATATTCTTATCCTTCAAAATAAAAATTGATATATAGTCTACAAAACATCTCACCATTGTTGGAAACAGTAGAAACTAATCAAATTTAGTCAATAAACATACTTCTAAAAATACATTTAGAAATAGAAATGTTCTAAACGTTCCATTGCATGCTTTCAGAAAAAACATATTAGTAGCTTATATGCCATGGGAAGCATATATATAATTCTAGCAGTTACACATTTGTAACATATAACACATTTCGTCTTAAACAAATCAATTTAATAAACATATTCAAGCATATAACAAGGATTTTCAAAAATACAACATTGAACTTGTGCGAAGCACGGGTTTTTAACTAGTAATTTAAGAAGAAAAAAAACGGTTGAATGTGACTACATGCACAGGTGTTGTGTCGATGACCAATACTAACATGTCTCGGATACCAAACACGTCTTCAATTAAAAAGTTTGGTGCTGCATATAATCAACAAACAAGCTACAACTATGTGACTCAACAGGATTTGCACCATTGCAGGTTGCTACATGAACTTGGACAATTACAACCATTAAACAAAGATGCGGCAATCAAGCAGAAACACATTTATGATAAATTACATGTTTAATAGCAACCCAATTAAGCCTTAATATCAACCTTTTCAAAATAATATTCCTCAAAATTAGCATTTTTCTTAGACACTATTGTAGTGCCATGAATCAAAGGCACCAATGGTTCAAAAGAACACCTTGAATCCAGTAGACACCTAACACAACAACCACTTTATAATAAAACACAACACACAATAGTACGTCCAAGAATTATACGCATAATAATTTATAAACCTAAAACGACCACCTTTTAGTAAAAACAAAACAAAAATTTAGAATAATTTTTATAATCTTGGTCGCATGAGAATAATAACCAAATAACCAATGATGATCAAATTCATATATAAAATATTTTTCGCGTCAATATTTTGATGGCAGATGTATTATGTAACAAAATAAAAAGAAAAATATACTCATGTCACGTTCACAAATAAAAGCCATAAATTGATATCCATATATCAAACACAAAAATAAACTAAAATTAGTTTGATATATAATTAAAAGGTACTAAAAATATACCAATTTCTTGGATTCATTTCCCCTATGGAGGATATCGTTCCACGGATCAACGTTGTGAAGGCTAATTACTTGTCCCTCTTCTGATGAACCTGCCATTATCTCCCAATTTTTTTGTTTAAGATTTTAATTTTAATTTCAATGGAATGTAACAAATTGTATCTATCGATGTTGTTGCCTCTGTCACTGCTTTAAATAAGAATTAAGAATTACAAACACGAGTTAGGAAGACTTCAAAAGAGAGTAACAATACATTAATCAAGGGTAAAGGTGATAACAGAGAGAATAGAAGAGAAAGGTGACTTCACATGATTTCACACCCATCACAAATGCCTCTCATTTCTTTTATGCTCACTTGCTAACAAATTGGTCCCACCTAGGGTGAGGCCTCTTCACACGGTTATGCACTCTACGCGTGCCTTCACAATCATTTTCCACGTTAGCACCCATAATCGAAAGTCTCTCCACAAGTTGTAGAGAATATGGGTAAGGATTAGTGCTATTCAAAATTGTGACCCTATGTACCATATATATTACATTTGACTCTGTTAAGGATGGTGGGCTGCCACAACGCCTTCTAAACGTAGCGAACATTAGGCGCATGAACATGGACAAAGAAAGATTTTAAAATTAAATATTTATGTATGTTAGAATATAAGATTGCACCTTTGTATGATTCTCATCCACATAAGTATTACAATACACTAAATTAATATTGGCTTGGTACCATCAAATATTTTCTTATTTGTGTGATATGTTAATTACATTGATAATGGCTGCAAAGACAACCATTTTACGTTGCGGTGACAAAGATTTAATTCAAATCTCAATTACAGCAGGCATGTTACTAGTGTTCACTTTCATATTAGAAATGGAAGCTATACAATACCAAAGCTAACTTTCAAAATCAAATTTAGAAAACAAATGATCGTTATATTATTCATGCTTACATCACTAGCTACACATGGAGATCACGTTGCAACCTCATGCCCTCAAATTATCACATGGAGATCATCTCCCATATGTTTAAGTTTGTGTATCCACTAACTACCAATAGGTTGCACATGATGTCAAAAATCTACTATAATCTGAGACTCATTTTGACCTAATGCATCTTATTCAGATTTCATAGCCATTTGTCAATAATCATACTGACTTGATGTGAAGGTAATAAACGTAAAAAATAACGATAAGATGTGATAAGATAAAGAGTACTTGAAGACTTTGATTTTATTGAACCATCTGAAGCATTTCACAAATAATCTGCAAGATAAGATGATGGATACCTTTGCCTAATAGGATGAGGAGGTGAGGGTTGTAGATTTTGAACTTGTGTTGTTGGAACTGAGGTAAAAGTTTTTGGTTCTAGTTTGGTTGCATTTGTATGGCTATGGTCTGGTGTAGTTGATAATGGAGTGGAATCTGGTTATTTTGTGTTATGTGATATAGTATCCGAAATTAGGGTTTTCTCCTTCTCTTCTCTCCTCTTCTCTTGTTTCTATGTTCAACAAATGCAACTCATAATCCTTTATTAAATGGCTATCGATCCCATGTGTTTCGGACCGGGCCTTTATCCATATCTTTAGCCCAATGTGTAAATGAACATTAACCCATAATCCTCAAGGCGGTACATAATATCATATGTGCGTCTCACTGCACGGGAACACACCTTCTCTAATCTAGGTCGTTGAGCTAATCACTAATGCACCCTACATCTCGTGCATAGTTTCATGGAGGTAGTTATAACCATTCACCACTCATGAGCCACACTCAAGGTATGATCAAATTTTCAGAATTTTTTTTACACATTTCCTTCCTCATTCTCTCACTAACTTGAGCGTTGGAGTGCTAACCTTTTTTACATAATCCTTTCCTATTCATCGGAAAACCATCTTCATAGCACTACTCATCATTCTAGTTGTCTTGAAAATCTACTTTCACAAACTACTCATCGTTCTAGTCTTTTTAGATCATTGGCGCTAGAAGGATAAGAGTCGTTTCATTAGTTTCTTTGAATTTCCTCGAACACGCCATTGTAAACATTTTTTGTTACACTTTCCGATGGCCGGAACTCATTCATCACGCTCCCAAAATGCAGACACATACAATTCTAGAACCGCATCAAGACTCCATTCCACAATGAAAATCATATAAGATCGCTCTAATTTCAAACGCTCTCTCTTGTATTTGAAGGCCACATGAACAACGTTCTTTCTCAGGCTCACGGAGAACGCGAATTCAGTGTAATCTATGTAGTTCACCAAGGGGGTAATTTTCCCTCTTTAGGTACTCAAGAAATCCCTCATATGTAAAAAATTCATCCTCCTCTAAATCTCTCATATGCAAATTCAAAATCATCCGACACAATTTTTCCAACATTCAGTGGCATTGTCGACGCTCCTAATACGAATGATATGCTTGTTAATATCTTCTACCAGATCCGATAGGAAAACACACTACTTACACAAGTATTGGAAAATCAAGTTAAAATCCTACCAAAATTGCAACTAGGATTGAGGATGCGCAGTGCATCTATCAAACTACCACTCTTTTAAACACAGTTGCGAGTGCATCAACAGGGAAAAAGGAAAATGAGGATCCAGTACCATAGCTCATCCTCGTCGCCATCATCAAGGCTCTCTTCCGCATGACTCGGGTGGTGGTGGCAACAGCCACACACCATCTCCCTATGGTTTGACCTAAAAAAATCTCATCCTTCCTATTATCATCGTAATAAACACAAGGACAACTCCTTCACTAAAGTCCACAGAGATGTCATATGTGGTATGATCCTCTAGTTTCATTGGAACTTCGTTGTCGTCAACTCCCATGAGTAGAAGTACTTTGCTACGACAACAGTGAGATGGTCCCCATTTCTCGTTGCATTTAAAACACAGGCCCTTGGCCCTACAATCTTGGATTTCGGCTGGTGAAACATAACAGACAGGAAGGGACGATGGTGTTGATAGGAGGGGAGGAAGAGTATTTGGTTTAGGATTGGTGGAATTAATTAGGAATGTGTTTACTCTAGAAGTGTTTTGGCTGATAGTGTTTTGGGTGTTATGGGAAGTATTAGATGGGTCACGAGACTTAATGTGGTTGGAGTTTATTAGAGTATAGTTGGAGAGTAAGTAATCTAGATAACTTGGAGAGCAAGCAAGTTAGTTAGGGAGTTGGTTACTCCAACTCATTCCTATAAATACCTCACTCTATTGTAATCATAACTATCTTTTATCAAATCTATTGATTCTCCTATGAGTCTCTATGGTTATCTCCCACATGAATACTACTATGCTCTCTCTCTAGCTGATCACTATGATCTTTATCCCTGGGATTCCATGATTCATAACAGAGTTATCATCTAACCGTGTTTCATATGCTTGAGCCATAGCAAATGCTTCCATCGGTATCGATGGACGTTGGAACTGCAATTCTCGTCGCAAACTACGCTTGAGTCTGATAATAAAAAAAGTAATGAGTAACGGTTCACCACACTAACCAATCAGTGAGGTTTGACCCATCAAAACGAGGAACACTGAGCTTGAGAGATCAGGACACTGGACCAATAAATCCAAGAGGTGGCTGCGGTTTTCCATGCAGAATGATGCCATCTTTGAATCAACTACATATAGATGGTTGTGAAGAGTCGAATGGATGGATTCGTGTGTAATTCTAGGGACGATTGAATCAAGATTGAAAAGCAGTAGCTTGGGCGTCAAGTTTGGATTAAAAGGCGTGATGATCTCATTAGGGTCCATAGTTGTATACAAGGAATGTCACTCTTCCTGTGAGTGTAAACTCCTAGACATTAAGAGATAAGAAAAGATAGTTTAATAGAGAAATAGACTTTTCTATTTCATTCAGCATGATTCAATTGGATACCAAGTCCAGCATATATAGTATCATAGCATAACAACTTGCGAAAATAAACAAGGAATTGATAACAGAATGGCAAAATAAAAAGATAACAGGAATTATTGCTATTTCTTAGGATTCTTACTTGTTAGTCTCACTCTATTCGTTGGGACTTTCTATCTCTTGAGCTGCAATGTCAATCACTTGTGTCGTATCACTGACTTATGGTTATTGTTTTTGTTCAAGCTGCTCGTGGAATGGCTTTTGGAATTACTTTTGAAAATTCAATTTTTTTCTTTTTAACCTGTTTTCATCAAACCATGAAAATTACCATCCGGTAAATCCTGTCCAAAGATCAGTATTGAAAATGCTGTCAAAGATTGATAAAAATAAATGATATGAAAAATGCAATTCTCCAAGCTCCTCAACCACCTGAAAAACCATTTTTTAAGAGGAAATTGTTTTTTTAAAAAAAAAAAAGTTAAACAGGGTGAAAGTGTGTTACTTAAGCTTTTCAATATGTGAATAAACAATGAAGTATACACTTTTACGTAAAATGATGAAGAAATACATATGTGAATAAACAATGAAGTATACACTTTCTTGTTCATGCAAACTTTTAATTTTTGCAATATCAACAACTTTACTACTACTATGTGATTAAGTAATGTAACCTTTATATTACAAATAGAGAGGGTGAAAGTATGTTAATTAAGGGTGAAGAAACTGAAAACTCTATCAAACCATGTGAATATGTAAATTAAGAACAATGACATTGGATCCTTATTGTTCTATAAAGATTCACAAATTTACACACAAAAAATAAAAATCAAACATTTTGTGGTGGTGTAACATCCTCAGAAGGCCTAGTTGAAATGTTCAATTTTCTACCTCTTTCACTTCTACTATTATCAGCAAATTTCAAGCTACCATGATGAGAGCCTTTCTCCCTCTCCTTTGAGTTCCATTCAGCCAAATAGTAATCTTCTTCTGTGACTTTTGTAGATGATGGACCAAAAAACATGCCACCCCATTGTGGAAAATAGATTAAGAATAATGGTAGGGTGCATATTATGATCATGGCTCCCATTAGAGTTATTCCTCTTTCTTTTGAAAATCTTGATCCTTTGAAGAATATTAGTTGGGTTAGAACTGCTCCAACGTTTCCTCCTCCTCCTGTCATTCCTGATATGACCCCTAAGGACCTGAATTTGTTGCATATGTTAATGAAAAAAAAAAATTAGAATTAAGTCTCGTGAGGATCATTTAATTTTGCTACTAATTATCCGATAAGAAAGTTTCTAACAAATTAAGCCTTTAAATTGGTGGTTCTTTTGTTTTTTTAACGTGGTTAATCTCATTCTCAAGGTGGACCATTGACAATGTAATGAGCACTTCGAGTTTGCACTTTTAGAAAAAGATATTTTATGAAGTAGTAGACATTTATTGATGAAACTAAATATTGATTGAATGGAAACTTGACATGTAATAACAAGACTTATATGATCAAAGAATATTGAAAACCACATGATAAATGTGTTTAAGTAAAATGCTAACCTGTGTTTTTAAGGCTTAAGTTAAGAAACCAAATGAAAAAACTTAATTTTGGAAAATGTGCATTCGATGTCTTCAAAGGTTAAAACTTATTTTTTTAATACAAAACTTATGTTTTCATTTATTTCTTTTAGATCATTAACTTGTGTCTCGGACGTAAGTTAACATGATCCATTTCTAACGGTGCAAATTTAAAGTGCCCATTACATTTTAGATCATGCTAACTTGTACTTCAAAGACACAAATTAAGGATCAAACACAATTATTTGATTAAAATAATGAAAAATGAATAGGTGAATGGAAAACACAATATTTTTTTTCACTCTTTACATACTTATCAATTTTTGTTATTGCAGAATCAAGAACAATTATTCAATTAAAGTAATGAAAAATGAATGGAACATACCTTCTTGAAACAAAAGGAACAATTCCAAAAGTCATTCCACAAGCAGCTTGAACAAAAACAGAAAATATGAGCATAACAACAACAGACACACTCAAAGATCCAACAAGTCCCAAGATCACACAAAAAACACCAGCCAACGTTTGACAAATCCACAAACACCATAATCTACCCCTCATTCCAAATCTCTTAGCCATTAAATCAGATAATAAACCACCACCAGGTCTAGAAAAAACATTAGCCAAACCAAAACTTGCAGCAATGATTCCAGCAGTGTGAAGTTTAAGGTTAAACTTGTCATAAAAATATTCAGCTATGATATTGTCAATGGTCAACTCCACACCAAAACAATAGCCATAAGTCAAAGCTAAAATCCACCCTCTATAATTTAACACACCATGGTAAATTACTTTTGAAATTTCATCTTTTTCTTTTTCACCTGATTTCTTCAAACCATGAAAGTTACCATCTGGTAAATCTTGACCAAATATTAAAATTGAAAATGCTGTCAAAGATTGCAAAAATGCAGGGATGAAAAATGCTATTCTCCATGCAGTGAATTTTGTTGAACCAAAATCTTGTATAAGGGAAAATACAAGTGGCATGATGAGTTGTGTTGCTCCTCCACCAAGGTTACCCCACCCACCTGAGAAATCATTGTTTAAGCAAAATAAATAAATTAAATTTAAATGTGATTTTAATTATATATTCTTTTGCTTTTAGTTTGGTAAAAATGTCATTTTCATATTTTTAGTCTTTGTGAATATATTGCTTTTTTTCTTTATAGACCTGTTGTTTTGTTTTATCCTCGGTAAAATTTGTTCATATTAAAATTGGTCTTTATAATATTCACTTAAATCAAATATTATATTTATTACTGGAACGAATTTCAATATGAATAACTTTTATAGGGATTAAAATAAAACAATAATGATAAAAAATTATATATTTAGGGACTAAAAACAAAACAAAAAACACATTTAAACTTAAAAAAAAGTTAAAAAAATCAGGCTAAACTGCACTTTTCGTCCCCTAAATTTTAAAATGTTGCAGTTTTGGTCTCCTATTAAAAAAATGGCAAAAGTGACATCATGTTTAGGAAAATATGCTCTTTTGACCGTTTATCTTCTCAAAAAGTTGTGATTATGACCCCTGTTTTAGGACACGTGGCGTCTTCTCAGCAATTTTGGGACGAAATGGACTAAAATTATCATTTTTTTTAATAGGGACCAAAATTGCAACATTTTAAAACTTAGGGGTGAAAAGTACAGTTTAGCCAAAAAATTAACGTAAAAATAACTTATTTAAAATTCGAAAAAGTTACATAAATGTCATGATTAAATTAAAAAATTAAATAAAAAAAATACCTGAGAAACCATTTGCTCTTCCAACAACAGTGGTAGAAAACATAGAACTCATCCAAAACTGAGTAGAAACAAAAGTGGCTAAAGAAAAGCCAGTAAAGAACCTTACAAGAAGAAAACCAGTAGGAGAATTGATAATAGAAGTGAAGTAAACAGCAGGTGAAGTCAATAGAATCAAAGCAGCAGAAGCAAGACGAGGACCAACCAAATCACAAGCAGTTCCCATTGCAATTCTTGCAAAAACAGCACCAGAAACAGATGCAACACCAGCATTTCCTATATCCGTCGCCGTTAGGTTAAGGTTGTCACGGATTATAGGAACAAGTGGTGCTGCTGCAAAGCTAGAAACAAAGCATGCAAAGAATGAGAACCATGATAGATGGAATGCTAGCATGTGAGGTTTTGCTATTGAGTGGATTTTGAATATGGTTGATTTGTTTTCTGAATCTACGGGGAGGGAGAATTTTTGTTGTTGTTGAGGTTGGTTTGTTGATGGTGTTGGATGTTCTATGTTCATGATTGTGTTTCTTGGATTGGATAGGGCTATGGGAGTTTTGATTTGTGTTGAGGTAATGTGCAAGAAGTTTTAATGTGTTTTTGACATCAAGATTTTGTGCACAAAGCCAACTACTTTGTTTGACTTTTAGCTTAAAAGTGAATGAGAAATGAAGCACGTTGCTTTCATGTATATATAAGGCCATGGAGAAATACTTACTTGGATATAATCTCGAATCAAATTTATTTGAACAAACACAAATAAAAAAATTAAAAACGAAGTGAATTATATGATGCGATTAAATTATTTTTCTTTTAATTTTTTCTATACAGTGTATATTTAAATATTTTTTATTTTGATATAGTGTATGTTTAAATATTTTTTATTTTGATGTGTTCAAGTAAGACTTACTCAATCCAATGATGTTAAAATCGCATATTAAAATATGGAATTTGAAGTATGAGTCTAGGTGCCAATTTTTAGTTGATTTGGGTGAATTTGAATTATTTGAATATCACTTTTGTGGTTACTCTTGACCCGATATGGATGATCCATCAGACTCCTCTCATAACCCGACATCAATGCCAATAAAATCAAAATTAAAGTACATAAATAAATTGAGACTTTGATCCTACCAAAGTTTGCGTATAGATTTAATTTTAGGTATTATGGTAGAAGTCTCTTCAAAAATGAGCTTAAAATTTGATTTATAAGTCCAAATTTATGTATTATGGTAGAAGTCTCTTCAAAAATGAGCTTAAAATTTGATTTATAAGTCCAAATTTATGTTATTTTGCATATACATTTTATAAGTCCAAATTTATGTTACTTTAGTTTTTTAAGCTTTTATCGTTATTTATATTATTTTTTTAAGAAGTTAAACTAACCCCCTCAAATTGACACCAGAGAGAATCGAACCTGAGACCTTGAGGAGGAGCACACTCCAAAGTTCCAAGCCAGTACCACTAGGCCAACTCAAGTGGGTTTATCGTTATTTATATTTAATTCATTGCTTGTTAAAAAATTATAAAATTTGTGGTAAGATGTTTATAATGTTCTAAACATATGTCTCGAAAAAAATCATTCAAGAATTTTAAGGATGTACATGAGTTGATATAGTAACAAGACTAAAGTAGTTATTGCAAAATATTGTGGAGACTAAAAGTTGAAGAAAAATTGTAAAAAAATTAAAACAAAAATTTGAAATTTATGAGAAATAAACACATATTTAACCTTTAATATTATAAAAATCTCTTTAAGATTCTTCAAATAAGATTCTAACTTCTTTTTTTTTTATAAAAAGATTCTAACTAATTTATGAAGTTCAAAATAATGGCTAACACATTAAAATAATATTTAACTATTAAGAAAACTCAATTGGAGAGGTCTAAGTGCCGTCTTCTACGAGGTTATATCACACTATTTTTCCTATGATTGCGTGCTAAGATACTTGAATATTCTCTTGTGGAATAAACAAAGAGTGATGGACTATGCAGATAGCTAAGTAAAAGATAAGAAAATGGCTATTTGTATTTTCAAGGTTGGCAAGATGCAAAACGTTCATAAATTGATTGGTTTAGAAAATGAGACTTGGAGAATAGTGTGTCTAATAGATGACTTTTCATTGGTAAGAAAGGCACATTTGGAAGGTAAAACACTCTACCTAACGCCGAGTCTCATTCTTTTAACTTAGTTTTTGATGTGGGAAGAATGAATGGTGTTAAATATCAAATCCAAAAAGATAGGGACTTGTTGGAATGAAGCAAATGTTCAACTTTTGATTTTTGACTTCTTGTTGTGGATCTATCAATCGATCAACATGCATTCATGACAAGGAGTTGGTTTAAAGAGAGATTCACACCAACAAGTTGAGTAGCATGCATTGACTTTGGAGAGTTTATTTGACAGTGAAGCTTGGAAAGACTTCTCGTGCGTGCATGTTTGGTATTATTATGATATGATGAGTTTGTCGAAATCACAATGACTCGCATGATTTTGGAAAATTCACCTTGATATTTAACATTCACTATATTGAAGTTTATTTTAGATCTTTTACTTAAAATTTAATAGTGCTTTTTGATGGAAAATAGTATTGGATATAAGAGAAGTGTATCGGAAATAGACATAAATCGCACTTTAGTTAGTAGGAAAATGTATTTTTGACACAAAATTTGACATCAATGCCGCATATCTATATAATTTATGAATTTTATATTATTTTTTCTCTCTCTTTAAATGTGACATTTTTTTTAAGTAAAATGTGACATGTACACTCATTTGTATACAATCTCGGACGAGAATATGAATATGTGTATCTAAGTAACAAAGTTGTAATTAGAAGTAATGTGGCAAAGTAGCCACTATTCGAAGGAGGAAGATATTCACATATAGTGTTAACTCCTTTGAACACAATCTAATAGGACTTCCTTGTTTAGAGAATAAAAAAAAATTACTACTCTTACTATGGACTCATTTGGTCTATAAGTCAATTTATCCTCCCTTCAACAAAAAAAAAAAGTCAATTTATCTTATCTCATTCTCGATTGAAATTTTATCCATATGCTAACGATTAATGTAAAAACTAACCAAATAACATCTCATATAATTGTAAGTCCTATTTAAAATATTTGTTTGTTTTAAATAATTTTTACTTTTAGAAAGAGTTTAATTACAGATTTTCATAGGAAATGGGTCCTGTAATTCGATAGCCTCAATTCGGAAACCAAAAAATGGAACTCAGATTCTCTTGAACGATTTATCTTTGATGAAACTTATTAACCACTTAGATTCAATTATGTAATCTTTTCTTTATCGATTCTACTACTAGTATACTCCCTCCGATCTCAAATATAAGAAAATATTTGTTTTTTAGGTTTATTGAATAATTAATGTATCTAAAAAAACAATCTTTTCATTTCATTTGTCATTCGGGAATCTTGGATTCGCATTTATTGACTTCGTATGATTCCATTTCTGCATAATTAATTAAGTTGACTTCGTATGAGATTCCTTTTCATCATACCTAAGCATTTCTTATTTTGTACGGCATTAATGGAATGACAATTGTGTCCTGATTGATACTTCTCATTAGTTAGCAGTACTCGCTAATTATCCTGATTTTATTTCTTTTTGCATAAACAAGGTATATATCCTCCGCGCTAACAACTACAAGATTAATCTTAAGAGTCTTATGGAACTTAAATAAATGACAAAATTTCTCTAAGATTTAACGTTATTGCATGCGCATGGAATCATGGCTGAATTCGAACTCCATACCTCAGTTAAGATAGAGACATACGACGTATCATCTAAGCGCTCTTGAAGTGTTAAATATCATATTTTTTGAGTGCTCGCTAATTTTTATAGTCATTTACTAGCAACAATAAGAATATACGTAAAACACCTTTAAAAATTAAAAAAAAAAAACGTACAAGTATTTTTACGATAGCAACATTTAAAAAAATCAAAATAGAATATATTATTTAAACCAATTAAGTTCTACGAGCACAAGTTGTGTCAGAAACAAACTTAATAAATGTTTAACTGAAAATGTATATTTAACTTTTTAAATGTTTGAAAGATTGTCTTTAATGCAAAGTTTCTATTTTTTGTATTATTGACAAGGGCAGATATTTATTAACAAAACCCTCAGTGTAATTGAGTTCAGAGTAGAACAACGGAGATTATTTTTTGAAGAAAGGAGATTTTTTTTTTTTAAGTAACTACAACTTGCATAGTTGCATATTTGATAGAGCTCTCAACTTTCCTTTCCACTAAATTTTTCTATTTCTTTTTAGGAATGTATTCCTCGAATGATTTGTTTTTTGAGGAGTGTAATTCACGAAAGAAAAAAGAAACAATTAACATCATTGACATTTTTTTTTTGAGGAAACATCATTGACATTTGAAAACAATAAATAAAAAGTTTATAAGGAAATTACAAAGAAAAAGAATATTATTTTTTAAAATGTCAATATAATTATAAAAGAACAAACAAAATACTTTTTATTTTACCCAATAGTGCTTAGATTTTTTTTGAGTGAACCAATAGTACTTAGATGGTAAGGTCTCTCTTCACGGTTTAAGTAGAGATTATATGTTCGAATTCAGCTCTAAGAATGCAACAGTGTTAATATTTTAGAAGGAGAGTTTTGATACTCGTTACAGTTTTATTAAAATAATTTTTTCTGAAATATTAGTATTTGCATTTGTGCGCAAAAAATACCTGATTCAAAAGATTAGTGCCTTTTTATTTTAAACGTGACAATGATAAGATTTAAGCAAAAAACACGCTAAACACACAATAATTATTTTATTATTTTTTTGAAGGAAGACACACTATAATTACTTGTAACGTGTGTTCAAAAGTTGCAATGATAGAGTATTTTTTACTACTAGTGTTTTGAACTACTATTACAGATGACATTCGAAATTGTAGACATGGGAAGAGGATGCTCAAGTATTATTATTAAGCGGTTTTCCTTTTTATTATTAATAACCTTTAATTTTTCTATAATAATACCCTTCATTGACATTTATTGTTAAAAAATACTTTGAATTAACAAGAT
>Ga0228711_1001862_pt1 | contig 31736 bp, 20 predicted proteins | sample MedpolnodulmetaG_2_FD_177996 | JGI IMG/M metagenome (GOLD analysis project Ga0228711, IMG submission 177996) | Root nodule microbial communities from Medicago polymorpha collected in Santa Monica, California, United States - brown nodules | ecosystem: Host-associated > Plants > Roots > Nodule... | reverse complement strand
TTTAATAAAAAAAAAAAAAAAAAAAAAAAAAAAAAAAAAACACAGTCTTTTGTAATGTCGCCTACCGTAGGAGACTTATTTAAGTCTCCTGCCGAAAACGGCGCCCGAAATGATACTTCCTTTTCAGCTAGAAATGACCAAACGGTGTAGAATAAAAATAATACTTTCTGACAAGCTCAAAACTTTGATCTATCTTAGGTTTCATCAACTGCAGTTGACGGAAGTCCAATCCACCACTTTAAGTTGTCATTTCTGCCATAAAATGTCATCGTGTCACCATCCTTGGCAAATAGCAAATTGGTTTGTAACGTTTGGCAAAATATCCACCACTGACATGACGTCGTGATGGCTACTATTTGATAACACTAATAATAAGCTGCTGATTAATTGATTGCAGTGATGCATGGTTATGATTCTGACTCTTAGTTTCCCTTCTATATCCGCGCCGCCAACTCGCCAAGCACCTAATTGTTGTAAGTGTATCATTATCAATTAAATATAAGATCATCTAGACGGCAAGATGTTCAACTATCCATGTCCAGGCACCCGGAACAGAGGAAATTGGTCAATTTACATTCAAGAAACTTGGGCATGTTTATATAAGAGTATTCTGTATGATATTCTGTACATACGTTTTATAACAAATCAGCAACAATGCTGTTTCTTTAGGACTATTGACTTTGTAATTCCTATCACTGTATACCTGGTAGTAATTCAGCCTTCAGAGTCATATCCTTCACTGCCATGGGTGGAAACAAAATGTGAAAACTTCAAACTCCAATGCACAAAAGGGCTATAAGTTCTTTTAACTTTCTGCATCATATTAGATACCCGGTAAGAATGATCAGATAAATAATCTTGTGATTACCATCAACAGCCTCAGGTTAGTGCAGTGTAAGAGTTCTAATGGGTTGTACAGAATGCAACAAGCAACGCATACCTGTTAGGAATGTAGTTATCAAGTGTGACCAAAGAATAATGTATTTGATGAATTGATGGTGTTTGGTGTACATCACTTGTCGTGACAACTAAGAAATTCAATTATACAGGGATATACCTGCTCCAATGCCTGCGCTCAATATATGCATAGAAAAATATCACAAAGAAAGAAGCAATAGATTTAAAAAATATGTATACCAATTATTTGTGTCAAATAAATCTTGATACAACGGAAGCAAGCAGAGCTCAAGTGAGACAATTAAAAATGGAAGAAAGATCATCGACAATGTATAAGTAAAAAACATGGCAACTTGGCAAGAGTAGATGGAAGAGGAGAAAACTGAATAGGCCATTACCATTAATCACTATATAAAATGAGTGAATAATCCTTTTGGCCCTTGAAAAAATATGAAGTCAACCATACTCGGAGGGGAAAATAGTTTTGGGCTGAACCTTGTAATCACACTTATTGCAGGTGAGATCTTTCAAAAGGAAAATAACTTTGTCTGGGAAAGAAGAGAAAGACTTGGCACATGTAAACCTTCATGACACTTAATGGCTACATGTGCATAACTGCATACCCATCAAAGTCAACTGACATTTATTAATGTCAAACTAGTTTGACTGATGGAATAATTTTTCAGGAACCACGGAATCAATTTACTCAATACAAAATTGGGTGCATATCAACAACAATTTTCCAATCTAGCATAAACTTAACCAATGATAATAAAGGGAGTAAGGTAATACCAGTCTTCCTCCAACCAAATCATAATGAGCATAATGTGGGCCTTCGGGTTCTCCAAAAAGTTTATAGGTAACCAGGTGCTCAGGAATAAGTTTAACGGTATCTGCTCATAAAAAACCTTTAAGAATATCCATTTCTTGAAAACTCAACAGGCAAGTAAAACATCTACATCTAGGATATGAAAAATACCTTCCACAGCTTCAGGTGGGCAAATCAAATCCTTGTCACCAGCAGTAGCTAAAATAGGTATTTTGCTTTTGTGTAGATGCTCCTTGTAAAAAAATGTCCCATTCCTATTACATAAACCACGCTCTCGAAATGCTGTTGTGAGTTGTAAGAGAAGTTTTGCGGGTATGGTACCTGCCACATGCAATAATATCATATGAAGGTGATTTATAAACTAACTAGTCAAATATAAATAATTTTCTTAACTGAAAAATAAAAAGTTGTGTGCACTGCATATACCAATCTGATTACAGAATAAAGAAGTTCTAAACCCAGGTATTCCTAATTGCTGAGCAAAAGCAAGAATATCTAGAAAATACATCTAGCAGGGTTAGATAACCACAATTCTAATGAAAACCAGTCAAATCATCATTTCCTACTCATCATATAATTCTGAATTAGTTCAATATTTTACCCTCATATGACCTATCCATGCCTTCTAGGTCCAAAGGCTTAGCCCTAGTCTTATATTAAAAGTGAATAAATAACATAACTTTTTCAACATACTGGCCATCATAGCATGTTTAAATGGAATTTATACTATATCACTAATTCAAATCCATCTAATTGGCCATCTTAGCATGCTTAAATGAAGTTATACTATATCACTAATTCAAATCCATCTGAATATTCTCTCTCAAGATTTTCAATGATGATAATATATAACATACAATTCTCATCGTCCGTAAAATGGAGCTACCGGGATGGTGGTTATAAGTTTAGAGTAGGCACTAAAACGAAGGGCATGTACTTGTTCACACAGAGGTTTCGGTGAGTCCAAAAAAAAAGCATGTAAAGTCCAACTGAATGCTCCAAAAAATATATATTCTACAAGATATGACGCTAAAAATACACGAGAAGAAAGGATCTGTCTAATTTATATTTTCTTTATTTTCATGATAGTATCAATCCAGCGGCCAAGCTATTACCCCAGATCCTTTTGAACATCAAGTGCGCTTTTGAAATGAATCCAAATAATCATTGTTTCAAAAACCAGAATGGTTGAACTGGGAACCGGACCCATAAACAGTCCGGTCAGCCTATTGGATCGGTTGTGTCAATAAACTGGTAACTTATTGGTTGGACCGGCGGAAATCCTCCTGGTTTGGTCCAGTTTGATACAAGACGTGTCTGTATTATTTCGATAAAACTAAATACTTTGGCATGCACAAGTTTCGAACTCTTGACACAAAAGAATAGAAAATGAAATATAACCACCAGGCCAAATTCTTCTGTGTCAAACATTCTACTTACACTATACTTATATAATAATAATATTTAATAATTGAAAATAACAAATAGCTCTTTATAAAAATAAAAATAAAAATTAACGAATAACAAAAATGTTATACCAATAATGCATTGTAATTTGTATTTGAATGCATAAATCATTCATTGTATTTCATTTTTTTTAAAAATCATTGAATTTTTTTAAGGTATAATCACTCATTGTATTTTTTTTTTGGTGGTGTCCGGGGTTTGAACCCCGGACCTTGCATATTATGCATTGTCCTTACCAACTGAGCTAAGCTCACGGGGACATAGGAGTAGGTGATGGTAAACAAATATTTTTAGATTTCTCAAGCATAGAAACTTACAGAAGTTATTCAAGACCAGCCTTTTAAATAAATCAGGATCCATCATGCCCTCCGCTGAAATCAAAGTATTTAACCATGACAAAGCATATGGTGAACGAGATGAAACTTCATAAGCTGCTACCAACATTGCCCCTAAAGGAACAACAGGGACACTCAGAGCCTGTGCAGGATCAGCCTGTTTAAAAATAACTTAATTATTGCCTTGACAGATAGACCTCTCGAGGGTGTAACCAGAAACAAATAAAACTATCAACTTACAAGAGGCACGAGTAACTTCAAAGTTGATTTGGATGATGTATAGTCCAGAGATGATGCCAGTGTAACTACTGCAGCCAATTTGGGTTCTTTTCCTTCAAAACCTTGCATGAGATGAAAATGATAACACAGATGATAAATAAGTAACTTAATAACTTACATATTTATTTTGTAAATGTCTAAACAGATCTATATGTTTGTGTGTCTCAATATAGAAAGGGGCCGTGCTACCTGTAGACCTAGATTTATACCTCTATGTATGCTCACTAGTAAATATGCCATGAGGAATGCTAAGGTCACACTCTCAAATACACTCCTATACTATTAAGCCATGTCATGCCCATTTTTTATTCTATTAATTGGTAACCGGATACCTAATGAGAGATATCATCCTTTTTAAATTTAAATTGTTTATCATTGGCCATAGAGGATATCATGAGGTGTAGCCAACCCCACATTGTGTGAAAAGGCTTTTGTTATATCACTACAGACTCCATCAGAACAAAAAACAAAGTTAATGATTTTCATTGACAAAGTTGTTAGTTGTCATTTTCTCCACAAAGTAAATATTGTACTAAAAACCAATTCAAAATTTCAAAGTCTTGACATCTAATAACTGGATAAACGATGGTATAATTGGTCAGCCAACAATAGAACAGAGACAACGTATCTGCCACAGATGGCCACCGTTATGATATCAACCTACTATGGAAATTTCCAAATCCTACACCTTCGCTCGTAATTAAAAAATAATTCGAGATTATAGTTTAGACAATAATGGATGTTGGTTGAGAGAGCAAAAAATAAGATGATAACAAATAAAAGAAAAACGGTCCATGGTTAATCAACACTATAAAAAGCTGGAAACTTACCAAACCGTGACAACATTGAATACAGCAAGATGCCACCCATGGAGTGTCCAATTGCAAGCAATTTTCCATCTTTTGGCATGCTCTGTCTCAAAATGTATTCAATCTGTATAGATAAAACAAAAAAAAAATGGCATATAAGAATAAGACATATGCAGCCAGAGAAAGTTTCCTCCGAATATCACAAAAAAGAAAAGGATTGCAGTTCATTTATTTGTTAACCAGTGAAAAAGGAATTATGAATGTGTAACAATCCAACATGAACAGATGTCCCCTCACCGCTGCAGGAACATCTTCTTCCAAGTAATGATCAAAGTCCCAATTGTATTTCACCATCAAATCCAGTTGCTTCTGAAAATCCTCTATTGTAGAAGTAAAGCGAGCTTGCAAATCAAATAATGGAGGAGAAACGGATAACTGACCTGCCTCAATAATATTTACCAGCTTTTCACTCAGATCAGTTATTTGACTAGTAATGCCTGAATTTGGTCTCGTTTCCAACAAAGTTGCAAGCTTTCCCCTCACCTCGTTGAATTGTTCATATAATGGAGAATCCACCAAAAGTTTTGAAATCTGATCAAGTAATTTGGCAGACATGACCTTTGCTTGACTTTCACCAAGAAACCCAGAGACTCTTTCTGACAAACGCATAAGAGTCTCAGACAATTTAGCGACCAGCTTTGATTCATCCCAAGCAGTAGCTAACCTAGCCAGATCTCCTATGACAGCCACATTCTCTGTTTCTACTCCTTCTGAGACAGAACTGTAAGGTTTAGATACAGTACCAGATATGTTATCCAATTCCATTTTCGAAGACATGGGTCCAGTGGTTGCATTTTCCAACATATCTTCCATCTTCTCAGACATTGCATGGGCAGACTGCTCAATATCTTTGGAATTTGATTCCTGAACACTCAACCCAGCTCCTCGTACTTCAAGAACCCAAGTCTCAAATCCCTGACCTGACATGTGACGTGCAAAGGATGACTGCAGTACATATCATGTGTTAGTATGAAGCCTTATATAAAAATCCGGAAAAATATGTAATGCTTGATAAAATACAACTATCCAGCTATGATTAGGCAGAGAGTATCATTCACTCAAACATAGTTTAATTGCATAAAATGATACAGAGGAAAACTAAAAATTTAACCACAACACTATGGTGGAAGGAAAAACAGAGAAACAAAAGATGCATCTTCAGTGCATTCTTTAAAGGAAGAGGATTTCGGATTTCACTATCAGAGTGCAATTTAAAACAGTATATTAGTATCTCAATATCAACACTCAAGAGTCTCTAGTTCCTTTGTTCATATCACATATTATATTCTCATTCTCATATTTTACATCCATAATTCCTAATGATAAAGAAAAATATTTGGGTGCGAAAAATATACAGGAAAAATAAAAACATGCATATAAAATGGCAATAACAACATTTCAGATATGTGTGTCGTTTGATTGCCATACTTGTGATGTGAGACTTTACTTACGTTGAATCATCTAATTGACCAATTTCATGTGCCAGAAAATATTTCAGGCAGCACAAGCAACTTATCTTCCAAACAATGATAAAATAAAACAACAAAATCCATTCCCACTGTGTGGATCTGTTATTTCCTATCGTGTATTAAGTTCAAATTTAGACTGTTTGCCTCTAAACATAAAAAAATTCTTGCTCTATGCCTATTTCTTACTACAAGACTATGCTCTATAAGATTAACCTTTCGTACTAGTGTTTCTGTAGCTCTTCTAATGAAAAAACACAAACACCAGTAAAATTTTAGATGCAAAATAAGATTACTAGAAAGCGAGGAAAAAGAAAGGTTTATTACCGTAGGCGAAAGGTCATATCCAACGGCATTAGTCCCCACTCCAGACAAGAGCAGCAGAGGATGATTTCTGGGAGGTGCCTGCGAAACAAGTACCAAATTCAATTAGAGATCATAAACATTTACCTAGATTATCTAGATTTTAAGTTCAATATTTATATTTATTATTGCAGTGCATATCTAATCAATGTCTAAATTATCTAGATTTTAACATACATGATCATTAAAATAATATCACATAATTCAACAGTTGAATGGTGGAATTCGCATTCCATAAAAAGATATATGAGTGTTGTAAGTGTCTAATTATTAAGCCTGGTATCAGATTTTTATAAATGGTAAATTTTATTAATTCAGTTATTGCTTGAACACTTTCAAGTTTATAAACTAATTGATATTCATTGGAGAAATTGAATGAAGAGTGGAACAAAGTGAAAGTAAAGGGAAAAAGTAACCTGAGGAGAAGGGTGGTAGCGCCAGAGGGCGAGTTTCCAATCGGAGTTGTGGACGGAGACATAGTGGAGTTCGTCGGCGGTGCATATGGAAGGCTTATCGCGGACGGCGGTGGAGAAGGCTCTAAGACGAAAAGGAGCGGTGGCGCGTGGGTAACGACGGAAGGTTGTAGAAGAAACTTTGCAGAGAGAATACATTGGATCGTATTGTATGATTCCCATCTTTGAAATTTCAATTTCGGTTTTCCAATTCCAATTGTTATTTTTATGGCGGTTGACATTATCTACACAGAGTTACTATATGGAGTAGTAACTTTTCCCACCTAAGATCAATTTCGGATTCACACATTTATTTAAAAAATATTGCAACACACTTTTTTAAATTTTTTTTTAGGGTTAATAGCGTTTTACCCAAATATAGGTCATTTCCAGTTTTCCTCCTATACTTTTTTTTAATTTCATCCTTGTAATTTGAAGATTTTTTGGTTTTGGACCTTCGTGGAAAATATCACCTCCTGTAATTTGAGCAAATTTGGGTTTACCCCCTTGTAATTTGAGCAAATTTCGGTTTACTCACCTGTTAATTTGAGAAAATTTCGGTTTACCCCCTGCCATATCTTCGGTTTTGTACGGTCAAAATTCATGAAGGTCCAAAACCAAAAATCTTCAAATTATAAGGACGAAATTCAAAAAAATTATTTTACATGGGGTATAACCGGAAATGACCTGTATTACAAGTGAGTAAAACACTATTTACCCTTTTTTTTATTCTCTAAATTTATAGATACGAGTTCCGCCAAATTTATATTTTTTAGGGAAAGATAACTCATTTCATTTCATCCAAAATAATAGAATGAATATAATATGGAGGATGATAGAAAGTAGTGGAACATAGACGCTCGAGCAAGATTATAAGCGACTCTATTAGCTTGTCTCTTAACATAAGCTAGAGCATAACTAGCATTGGAAAAAAGCAAAGTCCCGCAATCAGAGAGTAAAATTCCTAACTCATTCACATAAGAGCAATTACCATGTACTGCATTCACAACTAGCTGACAATCAGTTTCGAATACTACCCGATTGAGGCCAAGATCAAGAGAAATTTATATGGCAACAACATAATTTATTTTCAAATGAATTGATTTCATAAAATTTGCTTCGACTATAAGTGAGTTGAATATATAGTAAATTTTGTTTAAATAAATTAATGTAAAAGTGAGTTAAACAATGAATTCAAGACTAAAATTTAATTTAGAAGACAAAGAATAAACTTTAAAGGCAAAATCAAGTATAGTTTTTAACGTAAAAAAAGATAGAGTTTTATTACCACCGTATCCATAATTTTCTAAATTATAATTATTTGTTGACAAATCATTTCTCTTAGATCTTCATTTCTTCACCACTTTGCTCCACAAACTCGAGTTATATTTATCATGTGTCCCTATTAAGAAGGTGACACTCTTGTCAACAGAGAGCGCGATGTCCACCTAGAACAACAAATATATCCAGACAATATGATCTCAGTTCTGTTGCATCTCCTTCTTAATAACCTTCGCTTCGATCGCAACTGCTGCATGTAGACTTTCCCAAGATCTTCACTGAAGAAGCTGAAACATGCATGAGCAACATTTCTCCATTTTAGCATATTGTAACCGCTCCCATCTTACAGATGTTGTCATGGCAGGCTTGTTGCCTCTAAGACGGTCCAATATATGGTCCATACCTGAAACAATCAAAATTACATACACATATCAACAATACACATAACAATTAACAAAAAAAAAATAATGTTTAACGATTACTTAACAATTTGGATTATAGAATCCGTATGTATTCAGTAACAAAAAAAAATTAAATCAAACACTCATCGATTAAAGAAATGTGATCTTACCTTTATGTTTTGGTGTTTAAAAAAAGCTTGAAATGCAATGTATTCAAACCAAAAAGCTTAAAGAATCACCCAATGTGCGGTGTTTCAAATTTTAGACGGTTTGACAGAAATTATCATTGTATATAAGAATGATTCGGATTTTATAATTACTAATTGCTTTTATGGTTCAACAAATATAAACCGGAAGGAAAACAAAAAACAAAAAAGGGAGGGCGTGAAAAACCGGTACTGTGGGAAATTTTAGGGTTTATTGGGCTGAAACACCCACTAACACTAACTGACCCACCCAATTCTCTTTCTTCTTCTTCTTCCCAGCTATCATCGCCGTCGCCCGAAAATCTCGCTACCCTCTGTCAGAGCTGTTGTAATAATGTATATCGAAGAAGGAGTTGAAGTGAAAAGGTTATTCATTGGAGCAGGATGTAACAGAATAGTGAACAACGTTTCTTGGGGTGCTTCTGGTTTTGTCTCTTTTGGAGCCTCAAACGCCGTCGCCATTTTCTCCCCCAAGGTTACTCTTTTTCACTCACCCTTTTATCTTTACATTTTTGTTTCTTCTCTTTCAACTCAATTTTTGTTTTGCAGAGTGCTCAAATTTTGACCACTCTCCCTGGTCACAAAGCTGTTGTCAATTGCACTCACTGGCTCCCAAGTTCCAAATTTCTATTCAAAGGTACACTCTTTAAGTGCTTATGGCTATAATTTGTTTTTGTAAACTATCACAGAAAGTAGCGTATACGAATCTGCTAAAAACAGCTTATGAAAATGTCATAAGCTCTCTCATACAATCTCACAAGTTCTTATGTCAATAGATAAACTCAAATAAATAAATTCAAACAAGCCCTAATAATGTTATTGATGATCAATACCCTCCCATACTTTGTATACACAGCAAAAGAATTGGAACTGCATTATTTGCTATCTGGAGATGCAGATGGCGCTATTATTCTATGGGAACTGTCCCTTGTTGATGGGAAGGTACATCATGTTTCATTGTTCTTTTCTACTTTCTTTATGTCACTTGGTAGCTTTCATTTAATGTTTTTTTTTTTTGCATATTTCTATTTTTTGTGCTCATAGTGGAGGCAAGTGTCACAAATACCAAAATCACACAAGAAAGGGGTTACATGCATTGATGGAATTCTGGTTTCTCAAACTGAGGCTATGTTTGCATCTACTTCTTCAGATGGTACTGTTTGTATATGGGAACTTGTACTTCCACTGACGAGTAGTGGTAAGCCCTACCTTTCCAATGCAATGTTTACTCTTCACCGTTATGTTTGTATTTCTACTATCTTGTATATACGTTAATCAATATTTAGTCCATCATTCTAGGTGACTGTAAATTATCATGCCTGGACTCTTTTTCCGTTGGTTCTAAATCTATGGTAGCTTTATCGATGGCGGAACTGCCTGGATGTAGTGGTCAAATCGTCCTTGCAATGGGAGGATTGGATAACAAGATTCACCTTTACTGCGGGGGAAGGACTGGAAAGGTATCTTTGTCGCCATAATTATAGATTACAAACATGAAATTTCAGTTCCTTATAATTTTCTTTTTGGGAGTGTGTTTAAGTCATCCTATACCTTTTCTTCTGCCTATGAGCCCAGTTTGTACATTCATGTGAGCTAAAGGGGCATACGGATTGGATCCGGAGTTTGGACTTCTCATTACCTGTAAGCGTCAATGGAGAGGTAAACAATATTTTTCTGGTAAGTTCATCTCAAGACAAATGCATACGAATTTGGAAGATGGCATTACGTCGCTCTGCGCCAAACGGGAATGGCATATACAGGGAGGAAGAGTCAAGCTTATCATCCTATATAGAAGGTCCTGTCCTTGTGGCCGGCTCATCTTCTTTTCAGATATCCTTAGAATCTCTTTTGATTGGGCATGAGGATTGGGTATATTCGGTTGAATGGCAACCCCCTTTGGTTGCATCCACGGAAGGGGAAGCCTGTTATCAACCGCAATGCATTTTATCTGCATCCATGGACAAGACTATGATGATCTGGCAGCCTGAAAAGACTTCTGGTGTGTGGATGAATGTGGTTACTGTTGGCGAACTAAGCCACTGTGCTCTGGGGTTCTATGGTGGTCATTGGAGTCCAAATGGAGATTCAATTTTAGCACATGGATATGGTGGATCGTTCCATCTTTGGAAAAATGTTGGCGATGACAACTGGCTTACCCAAAAGGTTCCCTCTGGTCATTTTGCATCGGTGACTGATATAGCATGGGCTAGATCTGGTGATTACATTATATCAGCTAGCCATGACCAGGTATTTTAAAATACATCATTATATCAACAAAAGCTTTACTATTGATTGTGTCTGTTAAGTTATCTATTAGGATTTCATATGAAAATACCTTTTATAATTTGAAAATGTCTTCCTATATGTTGTCTAACTCGCTGTATTAGTATCTTATGATACACGCAAGTTGTTTCTCGATTTGATACAAAACTGAATCCAATTGGTACAAATCTCTAGTGTGTATTTATTTTGGACATGAATCTCATCTTGAATCCCCGATTTATTATGATGAATCTCAATTCAATGCAACGAATCCCGATTCATTCTAATGAATCACTATCTAAATTTAGTGCAAGTCAACCACTTTTTTGGTCAACTCTTTATAGCCAGCCGTTTTTTTGTTTATTTACGCATGATTTGAATCTTGAAATATTTTGAGATTAGTAGATGATCTACTAACTTATTGGTTTGCTATGTTTCTTTTGTTTTACCTAAAAATGTCACATTTTATTGGTAATGACAAGAATGTATTTTACAATTCATAATAAGATTTTATTCACAATACGAATCTCGATTTAATAACCATGGTTTAATTAGTGTAAGAACATTAGTTCTATAAACTTGGCTTTTTTGAAGAGAAAAACAACAAAATTTCAAGCCACTTGTTATCTTGAATTTGTCTTCGCTCTAAAATTGATTTTGCCGTGTGAAAATTGCAGACAACTAGAATTTATGCTCCATGGAAAGTTGAGGCTTCTCTTCAAGATGGAGAGTTTTGGTATGAGATTGCGCGGCCTCAGGTTCATGGCCATGATATCAATTGTATGACTGTTGTTCATAGTAAGGGCAATCACCGTTTTGTTGGCGGAGCTGATGAGAAAGTTGCTAGAGTGTTTGAAGCTCCATTATCATTTTTGAAAACGTTGAGTAATGCTACATTGCAGAAGTCTTGTTATTCTGATGACGACTTGACAAACATTCAGATTTTGGGTGCAAATATGTCAGCTCTTGGACTTTCACAAAAACCTATTTATGCTCAAGGTTGGTTAATTTGTTGAAATTGTTATCTTTTGTCATGCGATACATAACAGGCAGATCTTGAGATCATATTGTTTAATGTTGGTGCTCTTTCTCATTGTTATCTGCTAGTGTTAACTTTGACTGCAAAGGATTTGGTTGTATACTCGTAGTTAATTGATAGGGAATGAAATACTTGAATAAAGCTATTGGTTGGAAGCAAGCTGCAATTAGTAAATAGTTACAGCTTATAGTAAGCTGTTGCTAGGATGCAAAATAAAAGTGAATTAGTAGTTAAGGTTAGTAGTTGCTTGGTTATAGGAATATTGTGTATAAATAGGATACAATAATATAGGGGATTCACACTGATATGTAAACACTTGGTGAATAGAAAATTGGTTCTTTGTAGAAGGGAAACCTTAGAGGCAGAGTTGTCAATCAGTGGCGATACAATGCTATAGTATAACGGATTTTAATGAGTTCGCTATGAAAACCACAGCATTATCCTAGCTTCGCCATTAGGGCGATAGCGGCTGTTGTTCCTGTTTCTGCTAGCTGATGTAGCGGCAAGCCGGCAATAGCAGAAATAAAGAGAATTTTAGATAAAACCAAAGAATCCACTTGTGCACTAAACATGATCTATTTTCACCATAGGAAACTGAAGTGAAGAGTTGGTGAGTATTACTCATATATTCACCATAATACATAAAGCTTCCAATATATTATTATCTATGCTCTGCATCCATTCCCCTTTTTTTATTATTATAAATAATTGACTTATTTCAACCGCTATTTGCCCACAATTCTATCTGCTATGTCACATAGTGTATTTTGGCGGAATGCCAGTTTCCGCAATCTGCTATCGATAACATTGCTTGTAGGAGCTACGCCTCATATTCTTTAAATAGAATAGTTCTTTCTTTTCAGTTCAATTTCTTTGGTTCCTAACAGCTGTTGATAAAAAGTTACTAGAGTTAGGACATATTGTCTACGTACTTGGATGTCTGTTCCTCATATTGAGGTTATGGGTCCATCCAAATGATGGCTGGTAGTGATAACAATTAACAAAACCATAGTCATAGAAGGGCTGGTAAACTATATCTCGTTTGTAATTTTCTGATGTTAAATTTTAACTTTTAAAACAAATATATATCTGTTCTGGTGTATTGGTCTCTCCGTTTGTAAATTTGAGGATTATTATTCTACATTGCAGCTGTACATGAGACCTCTGATACAAATGGGGTTGATGGTCTGGACACCTTTGAAACTGTTCCCGACGCAGTTCCAACTGTGTTTACCGAACCTCCAATTGAGGATCAACTAGCATGGCACACACTCTGGCCTGAATCACATAAACTCTATGGCCATGGAAACGAGCTATTTTCTTTATGCTGTGATCATAAGGGTGAGCTTGTCGCTTCTTCTTGTAAGGTATGCACTGTTAGTCTAACTATGGACCTGTATAAATAGAAGAAGATTAAACACTTATATGAAATTCATTGTTTCTTGCAATTCTCATGACTATAGCAACTATATGCTGCTTATTGTGCTTTTTCTTCAATCCAATTTCTAATGCTCTTTTTTCCGACATTTGATATACATCAACTTCAACCAACTTGGCTTAGATCAGTCTCACCATTGTACACTTTACTGCTCTGTTGCTGATATTTCTACTTTAGTTGGCAACTGCTAAATAAATAATTTGTGCATTGCAGGCCCAATCTACGGCTGTGGCAGAGGTATGGCTTTGGCAGGTTGGTTCATGGAAAGCAGTTGGCCGCTTGCAATCCCATAGCTTAACAGTGACACAGATGGAATTCTCACACGATGACAACTTTCTTTTGACTGTCTCAAGAGATCGCCAGTTCTCTGTTTTTACAATCACAACAACAGGTAGACTAGTCATCATTCTCCCTAGGATGCATGTATACGTGTTTGCACCTTTTCTGCATTACTATTATGATCTTTTTTTAAATTTTGGTGACATTCTTTGGTTGACATTTGTTGAGTTTGGAGCACATAGATGTTACGAAACTGAATTGAACATTGGAGCACATTTGTTTAGTAATGTAATTTCTGCCTGAGTATAAATGATTGTTTGAATTATTTAAACTTGTCTACTAGTATAAGCGCTTGTGGTTTTGTTTGGGAGAGCTTATGGAAAGTGTGAAACAACTTAGAGTATTGCTTTTTAGGCCCCCTTAATATCTCTTTAGGCCCCCTAAAGTTACAAAAATGCCCATAATTTAATTTTATTTTCACCTCCTGTACATAAGTACCGGACATATATATAACACAACTCTCTTCTTGTTTTCTTCAAAAACAACCCTTTTCTCTCCAAACCCTGATATCCATAGAGTTGTAGGTGAAGCAAAATAACGTACAGATCCTTTCTGATATTCATGTCACACTTCATTATAGAGTTGTAGGTGGTCTCATGAATTCCAGTAACTTCCATTCCAATCATAGATGGCTGGAAAAGGACTTCTAGGCAACGGAACCTCTCAGCCCCAATTATGATAACTTGTCCATCAGGAAGTTCATAGTTTTTCTCAATTGAAGAACTTCTCTTTGCAGTCTCAAGCTCTTGTTCATAATCCAAGGCAACAAGAACAGAGGTGGTGAACAAGAAGCATTAGTGTTGCCACATTATCTACTCTAGATAATTATCACCAAATTGACCTCTTAATAATGCTTGAGTAGACAGATATAAGCTTATAATTGTTATGTTTCTTGACATGTTAAGATGACAGAACAAACAACAACATCATCTCTTGAAATTTATAAAATTGGTTTCAAATTATGTACACTTTTTTTATCTCCTCCTAGATAACAAGTGACTCAGACAATTTGCTCACGACATTCAAGAATGCAGTGTGAAATATAACCTGTATAAAAGATGAGAGAAACATATATGTATGTGTGATAACTTTGTATTGTGTGAAGAAATGGTTTGGAGTGAAAAGGGTTAGTTTTTGAAGAAAACAAGAACAGAGTTGTGTTTCTCTCAAAAAAAAAGAAGAGAGTTGTGTTATATATATGTTCGGTACTTATGTACCGGAGGTGAAAACAAAATTAAATTATGGCCATTTTTGTAACTTTAGGGGGCCTAAAGAGATATTAAGGGGGCCTAAAAAGCAATCCTCAGCAACTTATGACTTGTTCATAAGCGGTTTTCAGATTATGTTGATAAGGTAGCTTATGAAAACAGCTTATAGCTTAAATGAAAACAATTTGACTTTATTTTAGCTTTTGTTATAGAAATAACTTATGCACAAACATTTATATGATAAGCGCTTATGTTTTAAGCGCTTAATTAAGTTGTTCATTCAAACAGGGCCCTGGGCATTTATTTTACGCGTTTAGCGCTGCAAAAGTTGCATGTTTTCTTATTAACTACTGCAACTTAACTGAAATACTAATCACTCAATTGTGGTCTGTAGGAACCGGTGAAATTAGTTATAGTCTTCTTGCAAGGCAGGAGGGACACAAGCGGATTATCTGGTCATGTTCTTGGAACCCACACGGCCATGAATTTGCAACAGGTTCACGCGACAAGACAGTGAAAATCTGGGCCGTAGAGAAGAAATCTTCATCAGTAAGACAGCTTATGACTTTACCTCAATTTACGAGTAGTGTGACAGCATTGTCTTGGGTTGGTCTCCCTAATCGAAGAAATGATGGAATTCTAGCTGTTGGAATGGAAAACGGCCAAATAGAATTGTGGAGTCTGTCCTATAACAGACAAGAGGATGGAAGCATTTTAGTACCGGGTTTCGCCACTGCTCTTCTTGTTCGCGTAGATCCTTTTATATGTCATGCCTCTACAGTAAACCGTCTGGCGTGGAGGAAAACCGAGGAAGATCACAAGAGTCTACAACTTGCTTCTTGTGGAGCTGACAATTGTGTAAGAGTGTTTGATGTAACTGTGTGAGTAATTTAGATTATTTTCTTCCCCTTATTTTTTTGATATATCTGTAGAATATTTTTTACTCCTATAGTATAGGTATGCCAACAAATTTCTCCCTGATTGTGTTCCTCTTTGAGAAATATGAATTATTATTATTATTTTTTCTTTCTTTTTCACATGAAGTATTTTTGCTAAATAGGTCGAGTTTTAAGGTGATAATATTATTTTTTTGTGTTCTATGGTGGCAATGATGTTCGTTAGGACCTCATACATACTACTCAAACCCCTTGCGACTAGACCAATCCTAGTGGCTTTAAGGTGATGGTACTTTATTATTGTAAAAAATGGTAATAATATTAATTACAATCATTAGATACAAATTAAGAATCCAGACTAATCTTAAAATCTTGTGACAATCTCTTTACCCACCGTTCTATGCTATCATTGGAAAATTCTATCCGCACCAGTCAGCAGTTGGTCACTTTGTTGTGTATAAATAAGGAAAGCGGCAAAAACAAACTTGTTTGCCATTAGCTGCAATATTTGACAACTTCTTGATTGATGGTATTAGATTTTTTTTATATTTAAAAATAGGAAAAAAGGATATGCATATTATAAAACCAAAAGGAATTGCAGAGATTGAGATATTATTCTTCTATCTGATTTTTAATGGTCGTTATGAATGACTAAATATAGTTGTCAATCCTTTACCATTTCTGTATGTCCCTGAAGAGTAGACTCACAAGTGCATGTATATATGCTACAAATATACCATTGGAAATATGTAATCTGGCGATGCCTTTTATCAAAAAGCGTGCCTTTGTGTAGTGGTGCACAGTCGGCCAATTATAGAGTTTACTGCAGTGGGGTGAGCTGGAAAAAATGTCCATTTTGACCGTATCAAGGTGATGAAAAATGTCCATCTTGTCAAAAAAAAGGTGATGAAATTAAATTAAATGTGGTGTCAGTTGAGGTTTGAATAGGTCCGATGAAGGTGGCCAACATTTTTTTATAAGCATCTGTTATGTTTGAGGTTTTCACCGTTCAGTTCGTCGAAAAATTTGTTTGACATAAGATGGGTCAGGGTCGGTCTAAAGGTTACGTGTTTCAAGCAAGAGCTTTAGACCTTAAAATTTTAGGTTTGAGAAGGACCTCGAAATATCTTACTTTATTTATAAATAGTATATAATATGATAATTTATGAATGAGTGATTCCCAAGTTGAGTTGGTAAATGTAAATGACCTCACAATAAAAATTGTTTTATGCCTCTAAATTTGTTGGGCTGACCCTGAGATGGATCATCTCCTTTCAAGTGAGTATTTGTCATACGCAAGACTCATGAATCAAACCTCTAACCATTTTGGTTGTGGTAAGAAAGTTTTATTTTGAATACATTCATATAAAAGTGAGTTGAACAATAAGTTTAAATCTGAGAATCAATCATACAATCCGAAGCTACAAGTAAAATAAACTCTAGAAAATAAAAAAATCAGTTCTACTTTAGAATAACCAAACATATCAGAATTATTTTTACATCTCTAGAATCAAAGTTCTTCAAAACTAAAATCAAACATACACTTAGTGTCGTAGTGATCGTGACAAATCTATAGTGAAACCAAAAAGACACGTACAAAGTGTCTGAATCTTTCCCACTTGAACAAAACATACTTTGGTATATTCCGTTTCCTTTACTTGCATATATTGAAGTTTCTCCATTTTAATCTTTTGCGGCGCAAAACATAGTTAACTCTTTCAAGTGGGTCCCTTGGCGGGGAGTCCCCTGCTTGTTGCCTTCCTCAATTGAGTGCTAGTAGTTACAGTTCACCAATCCGTTGAAAGTTAGAACGGAATCAAAAAATTTATCGGATGAGTTATAGATTCCTTTTCCATCATATGATGGAATTTAGTTCTTGGAAGCAAAGGTTAAGAAGCATTAAAACATCACATTGAATTCGGTGGGACGGACGTATACACACCTTCCTTCCATGCTTTTCTCATATGGGTTTCCATGACCATCCCAAGTTCTCATTTTTAGAGTGAGGCTCATTTGGTCACCAATAATGCACCAATTATATACATTGAATTTGCATCAGATAAGCAACAAAAATCAGCTTGTGGATTGGTGATGGACCCTGAACACCGTTGACTTTGAAAATTGCTTACCCCATCTATTTTTTGGGTGATAATGTTAACAATGAATGTCATGACTCATAAGGATGCAATAAGTTAATTGAAGCTTAGTCAGCATCAACTACAAGCCCGATAAGTTAATTTCAAATCAAAGATGACAACATTTGAGTGTAGGCAGCGGCTTCATCGTGCAAACGTGTAGCTGAATAATAATATTTAGATTTAAGCATACTTTATGTTTGTTTGTTTTTTTTTTTGACAAAACTTTATGTTTGTTTGTTTTTAATCATATACTATGCATTATTTATATTTGGTTCAATTCAAACGTAACCAAATTTGTACGTTTCCCAAGCACACAAGCACCTCATCCATACCTCTGAACCTCGTACAATTAATTAACCACTAGTATCTAACTATAGTGCTCAATTCAATACAATAAAACATCTCATTTAACGTACTTTACCACCAAGGTCACATGAAATTCAGTAAAACCGACATATGCAACGTGCACTCTGTTATGTAAGGTTTTATTATTCTTGAAGTTCACTATACGTCAAAATTCGCCATCAATCAACTTCTTTGTTTTAATACGATTGTATTTGTATCATCCAATTGTGTCTTGGTCAAGAAAACTACAACTATCTAGCTTCCGTTAGTATCAGCCCATGGTATTGTTGTTCCTGTCAGCATCGTCTGATGTTTGATTTCAGAACCACTATGTGTCTTAACAAAGAAATTACATCCTAAGTGAGAAAATTACAAACGCAGTGTTTGTCTGCTGTGATTAGTTTTTGTTAGACTTTCTAATAATCTCTGAGATCATACTCTGCAGCTTGAAAAGTTCATATAAGGGTTCTATTTTATATTGAATCAAAGTTGTAATCATACCTAGCAAAAACATTGATTATACTCCTAATGTCGGCATAGAACCTCATTGGTTGATCGTTTTTAACTACCTTTGTCAGCACGCTCCCAGCCTTGAGGTCAGCCCTGCGCACAACTCATTTAGACTTTATGTATTAACCAACAAAAAGGAAAGAGCAAAGCTCTACGAAATGTCTAGCTTTCATCCAGAAGAAGCAAACTTGGCAAAGACATTTTTGTTTAGGCATTCACAGAAAAATCCAGCATATCAGCTGAAATGTGTGATTTTCCCACATAGAAAACGAATAAGGGGAATGAGAATACTAGGTAAATGTGTAAATTTCATTCGTGACTACTCAAATGAAACTTGTGGTCATTTCGAGCTGTTGTCTTACAAAGAATCAAGATGCTAGTTCAATCAAGGCTCCGAAAGGCCACATCCAATTGAACTCGTCAACAAGAATAGTTTGTCAATAGCCAATAGCCATAAATCATAGACCATGTCAAGAAACAATGCCCCGCAAAATTATATGACAATCATTTCAGGAATTGATATTTGAACTTCACAAATATAATGTTTCAGACTTCAACTTATACAGTATAATAACCTTGGACCGATTTCCTTTCCTATGAATTATGAAATACAAGAAAAAGTACAAAGATAAACACAGTTTCTTATTTTCTATGGCAAATACATACCACAAACAGGTAGCAAACACGACGACCCAACGAGAACTGCATATATAAAACATAAAAGGAAACCAAACCAATTTTTCAAAATTGTTTCTTTTATGAACTTGCTTATAGTGGCTGTGAGGTTCTTATCTGCTGCTTCATGCCGTCTGACGGATGCTGTGCAGGAACTTCCGGCTGCATCATAGTAGCAGCTGCCATGGTTTGGTACTGTGAAGGCATTGTGGGTGCCATAGGCTGAGAGTAGTATACTTGAGCAGGATCAGCATATTCATAAGCATAACTGGCAGGGGCAGCAGAATTAGGAGCCATGGATTGAGACGGATGGTGGATCTGAGAGTAAGTGACATACTGCTGTTGATGCTGACTTGTAGGAACTTGCACAAATTGAGGACTGCCTCCAGGTGCAGCTCTGTAAGCAGCGGCCGTCATTTCAGTTTTGGGTAGGGGAGCACTTCTAATGGGGTTGTAAGCTGCATTTTGTTGAACCAATGTGGTGGGGTTTGGAGGATTTTGGGGTCTGCTAGAAGGGATTGTTGTGGCAGATTCACCCATATTAGCCTGCTGCACAGAAATATTGTAACCTTGTTGGGGCTGTCTTGCAGGTACATAGTAAACCTGGTGATGGGGCTGTTGCTGTGAAGGATATACAGGATAGTATGTAGGAATTGTAGGGTTATGATGAATGTAGTGTCCCCCATGAATAAACTGCTGCTGCTGATGATGTTGAAGCTGTTGTTGCTGCTGCGGCTGATGTTGAGGTTGTGGTTGCTGCGGCTGATGTTGAGGCTGTTGTTGCTGCTGTTGGAGTTCGAATTGTTGTTGCTGCTGCTGGAGTTCAAATTGCTGTTGCAGCAAATAACCAGGGTCCTGTACATGTTGCTGCACCTGGATCCTACCATGTGGATCAGACAAATTGAGTTTCGTATCCACCCTTGTAGTTCCAGGTTGAATCTGAATTTGCTCTTGATAAACAGCAGGTTTTTGACGTGACATCACATTTGAAAGACTACTATCACTGCATGATCAAAAACAACCACCAACAGCCTATTTCAGATATTGCTAAACCACCACTCTAGGTTTATAATAATCAAAGCAATTAACAGCATACACATCAGTGCAATTAACAACATACACATTAATGAATTGAACAATCCTATGTAAATAAACATTAAAAATAAGCCATATCACAAATATAAAACAGAGAAATTACAAAAACAGGCACATGGAAAGAAGTAAAAGCAAACCTCGAAACTGAATCAGGAGAAGGCAAATCCGAGCCACCGCCACTTGACTTTTGTTGAAATTGAGGAGCTTGTGACTGTGTTTGTGCTTGTGACTGTGCCTGTGCCTGAGATTGTGCCTGAGTTTGAGCTTGAGTTTGATTTTGAGCTTGAGGTTGAATTTGAACAACCTGTGGCTGAGGAGTTGGTGGTTTTCTATATCCCACAGGCACACCATGATCCGATCTCTCATCATCAGAGAATACCCTATTCTGGTAATCACCAACAACCACAGCAGAACCAATTGGAACACCAACGGCCGCAAGCGTAGTTGGCACCGGAGGATGAGGCGGTGAAGACATGACAGCAAAACCCTCATCCTGTAGCCTCTGTCCAATACCACCAACACCAACAACCATTTGAGCAAACTGTTCATCAATCCCCAAAACCTTCTGATCCTGCTGCTGCTGCTGCTGTTGCTGTTGCAATTGTTGCTGCTGTTGAACCCTAACACCACCAGAACCACCATCTTCAACATGCACCCTAATAGGAGGCAAATTCGCCAAAGACGGAGACGAAGAAGTCGAACCAAAGGACGAAGAAGTCTCCATCATAGGCGAATCAGGAACAGAATGAACATCCTGCTTCAAATTCTTACAATTCCCAAAAGATCCAGGTTGAGAAACACCATCAGGAGCTTCACCAGTGGAACCTTGTTCAATATGATTATTCCCAGCAACATCATCATCAAGACCTAAAAGATGATTCACAGAAGAAGCAGCAGAATCAGAAAAACCTCGATTAAGAGATGATACGGCACCGTTTATGGTATCAAAGAACCATTCACCGGATCTAGCAGTAGGATCGAGAATTTGCGGTGGAATTGACTGAGCAGACTCAGGTTTCGATGGAAACAGAAAAAGACGAATTCGCGAGGGTTTCAAAGACGAATTCGTAGAATTCGTTCGATCGTATTCATCGATCATATTTTCTAAATCTTCATCGGTTGAAACCGAAATTAACGAATCTAGGTCTTCGTTTGGAAGCTGATACTTGAAAGTGAAAGGTCTTCCATTAAGCAAGGTTTTGGAGAGGCGCGTGGATAAATCCGCAAGTGAGGTGGCGCGTTCAACAACGACGATGCGAGTGTCACCGCCGACGTAACATAGAGCTTTGTCGGTTGGACGAGGGACGATGTGGCCGCCGTAACTGCACATCAGACGGAGTTTGGTTGTGGCTGGAGGGAAAGGTTCGTCCCATGAGTCGTTGTTGCGGGAACGAGGAGAGGAATCAACGGAATCGGGGTAGTTGAGGTGTGGTGGTGGTGGGGCCACGGTGGATAACGGTGGTCCGGTTGACGGCGTTGGAGGTTGGGGTTGCGCCTCCATGAGGATGATCGATGAAATGAAATGAAATGAATAATAACTGAATGAGTTTTTTATTTTTTTTGTGCTGCTTGTTGCTGCAGTGCAGCCCCTTTTTGCAGCGCAAAAATAAAAGGACGAAAAAGAGGGCTTATTTCACACAATTTGTTGCTGTTATATAGTGCTAAGTTGTTACTACTACTTCACGCATGATGAAGATGATCCTCTTTTTCATTTTTTTAATCTTATTAATTAAATTGATATTTTCCTAATTTAAATTCATATTTCTGTATTTTAATTCCTTTTATAAACTTTTTTATTCATGCATTTAGAGTTAATCTTGAACTAATTAAGATTAAGCATCTATTCGATGAAGATTGCGGCAAAAAACCGTGGCAACATGGAAACTAAACGTTGGAGATTCTCATTTCGCGTTGAAAAAACACACTAAAACGTGGGAATTGGTTTCCAAAAGCGGTTTCAAACACACTTAAGTTTTTTTCCTTCGGCGATTTAATGCTACTAATATCGTCGCATTTGAGAAACACTCGTAGTTTATTTTATGTGACACATTTGAGTTGTGTGTTGTTTTTAATGCATTAACTAGTTGAATTGATTTCAATGATAATATTAGTATATTTATTTAATAACCGTATAAAACTCAAATATGACATGCATTGTGAGACATGAGAGTATGTCTTTATTAATTATAGTTAATGAACCAGTCAAGCGAAGTGAAGTGAAAAATATAAAAATGAATAAGAAAAATGTAAAAATGAAAAGTAGAATAAGAAAAATGTAAAAATGACAATAAATAAGATGTAATTGGTATGAAAGATGATATTCGTACTTGTGACAACTTTCTCTCTCACACTCGCATTATATTTATATTATCTCTTTTTTTTTCTCTCTATTGTTTTTGACCAATAAGAAAAGAGAAGATGAAAGTTGTCACAAATGGTTGTATAAATATCTCTACTCGTCTTATAGTCATGGTTGTTACTACTTCACGGATATGGTCCTCTTATTCCTTTTTTTTAATATTATTAATTAAATTGATATTTTCTTCTGGACCATTTTTTTTATATATTTTCCTATTCAAGATTCATATTTTTATATTTTACTTATTTTTATAAACTTTTTTGTTCATCCCTTGAAAAAAATGCGGCAAAAAACTTAGTAAAATTTAGCAAATGGTAAGTGAAAATCACGGCAAAAAACCGAGGCAAATGAAGTGAAATTCAATAAATAAAAATATATTATTAAATAAAAATTTCATTGCTATTCTAAAATCACTATTATTTTGAGAAAAAAAATGTTAGAGTGATAAAAAAAAGTTGTCACTTTAACATTTTTATTGTTTCTCAAAATAAGATAGTCATTTTAAAACACTAACATATTTGCTATTGAAAAAGGTGTTTAGTACTTCACATATGATCCTTTGTTTCCTTTTCTTAATTTTATAAATCAAATTGATATTTCCTTTTTTTAATTGTATTAATTAAATAATATTTCCTATTTTAAATTGATAATTAGCGTCAATTTTTTTTATATAGTTTCCTATTTTAATTCCTTTTATAAACTTTGTATTCATGCATTTAAAAGTTATTCTAAAACTTAGTAAGATTTAGCATTTGTTGAGTGAACACCGCCATAAAGTAGAAACTAGTCATTAAAACTTCTTATTTCACGGCGAAAAATATATCAAAACATGAAAATTGATTTTTTACTGTAGTGATCGGAATTTGAACCTCGTTGCATAAATTATGCATTATTTCTATCGATTAAGTTAAACACAAACATAAAAATTGGTTTACAAAAGTGGTTTCAATCTGATTATTGTGTAAAAGAAACGCCGCGTTCCAACGCATTTTTTTCCAATTTTTTTACAATCGAAAAAACATTTCTATACACACAACAATTAATCTCATTAATTTATTTTTTGATTTGTTTATTGTTTTACGCGTTTTGGAAAAAGGAAAGTTAGGATTGAGCACTGTGGGAAAGGGCAAGTGACGTGAGGAAGGTTTGAGTTTGACAGCTAGTTTACGGGTTGGACCTGGCTGTGCCTTGGTTCTTTCTGTTGTGTCCCTTTACAGAATCAGCACACTATGCTTAAACAAGTAACTTTATCCAAATTAATCAAAAAATTAAAACAATCTTTTGTCGGGGAATTAAATTATTAATGGATTCTCTCCAAAAAAAAAACTATTAATGGAGTAATATTAATGGCGTTAATATGGAGTAGTAAATCCTTGTCAACAAAAAAAAAATGGAGTAGTAAATCCTTAACATTTTTTTTGAATAAATCTTCAACATCTTTGTTCTTTTTATTTTTACAGCAAAAAAGGGATTAAGTGAACAGTTTATTATGCAGTTTTTTCTTTTACCAAAGTTTATTATGCAGTTAACAGCTAAGTTTAGTAGTAAAAAAATATGAAATGCACTTTTCATTCTCTAATTTGGTTGGTTGAGTACGCATGGTGTTTGGAGTTTTAAATAATCAAAAGGATACACGGAATCAAAGTTTAGATGACTAAATAATGACAAAATCATATTTATTTATTTTTTGTTGAGGGAATTTACTTAATTGTACCATTTTGGCTGAGGAAAAAAAACTTTTGTACTAATGGAAACGAGTCGCTACTGACTGACTTGTGAGATACACAATCTTTTTATCCACATATATCCATTTATCTTGATCATACTCTCTAGAAATGTATTATGGATGGCAATTGGACCCAAGTTCAGTGGACATCCACAAAAAATATCTATGATGGATAGGTAAATACCCGCATTGTTGGGTATGGGCATGAGCACGGGCAATTACCCACAAATTTGAACGGGTATGGGTGCGAGTACGGGCACTCTAGTACCCACCCTGCCTCATGCCCGCACATTATATATACTATACCAATAATTTTATTTATATTAAATTTAGTTAATTAATCCAAAGTCTTTGATATTTATTGTAATATGCACTTATTTTTTATATTTTAGATGTTTTTATTTGGCTAAATAATAAGATGCGTAATATTTGATATGTTGATTTAGAATATTTCATATCATATTTTAATTATGTTATGATATTTTATATTATTTATTACTTTTTGTTGTGAAAGTGTAGTAATGAGTTCGGGTACGGGCACTTAGATACCCATAGGGTATGGGGATGGACACCAAACTTATTGCCCACGAGGGTATGAGCTCGGGTATGAGAATTTTTTTAAAACGCAGGTATGGGATGGGTACTATGGTACCCTGCCCAATAAGTACCCATTGTCATCCCTAAACTGTGTATCTTTTTATGATAGGATGTTGTCGGTATTTATTTTAGTCGGCATTTTTCAGTGTAGACTATATGCCTTATAAAAAAGATATGAAATAACATTTTTCTTATACTTTTTGAATTGAAATTGGTTAAGAGGAAATTATCACTAATAATATTGGTATTAATAATTATTTTACGATGGGATTGGAACTTTATTCATTTACTGTAGGTTGTTTACAACTTTTGTTCGAAATTACAATTTTTTTAACACATTTAAATTAATTTAAACTTAATCTTCAATTTAGCATATTGCAATTAAAAACAATTAATTATTCTGTCCAAAATTTCAACAATTATAATATTTTGTCCAACAAGTGTAATAATATTTTTTCCAAAATTTCAACAATTATTTTTCATGATATTAGCAACAAAAAAAACATTTATTTTCACGTTCATGCCAAAATCGCTAAATTTATACTAAAAGCATATTTGATTGTGCGGTGTGTTTCAACATTAACACCAAAATTGCAGAAAATTCCCACATCAATGCATAGGCTTGAAGTCATAGCTTTAAGACGACAAACAAGCATTGGAATGCAATTTTTTTATTGTTGTATACGTCTATTTGTTTTCACGTTTATGAGCACATCAAATGTATGATAAGTGTAATTTTGCCGTAGATTGTGGTGTACAAATGTAATTTTTAAACACATGGATTTAAATACGCGCTATATGTTGGCATATAAATTTGGTATATTTTTACTTCATTTTTTTGGTACAAAATATATTTTTACTTTTTATAAGTTGAGATATACATATTCAGAATTTAGGTTTATTTTGGCAATTTATTTGTACATATTCTTTCATATTTGTAAAATGAAAAAGTCATTCAACGATATGAGCAACACGATTATCATTCTAAACTTAAGTGCAATGACTAATGCATGTTTGTTACAAAAACAAAATGCAATGACGAATGACGGAGTGAGTAGTTTACACGTGCATATATACATTTACGAGGGACTACACAGGCACTGGATGTGCTGTAGTAAAGCGCGTGTGGTAAGTATGGGAAAGGAAATGACAGCTAATAACTGTCACGGTAACGTTTTCACCTGACGCCTGCCAGGATCAATGATGTACTGTTGTTGGCGACGCAAAAAGGACTTCGCTTCACAATCAGATTAAGGTTTGAGAGAGATAAAAAATCGCAAACACGTCACTTCCTACAAAACTTACAAATTGTGTTACTACAATATTTTTTTTACCAGTTTTTAAAACTAACAAGATAAAAAAAAATAAAAAATGCATTCTATGTTTGTTTGATTTCATGGTAAAAACAATTGATTTTAATTAAAATTGAGTTGAAGATAAAATGATTCATGTGTAGTTATATTTATGTAAAATTGAGAAAATCCTTAAAAAAAATTGAGTGCAAAAATGAATTCCAAAATAAGAAACTACAATTTTTAACTTTAAATAGAATCAATTCTTGAAGCAAAATCAATTTTATTTTAAAGGAACCAAACATATCAAAACCAATTTTACATTTTTTTTTACAAGAAAAAACTTATTGCATTTCATTCATAATAATAATAGAGATACAAGATGAAATCTTAATATGAATATGAAAACTAGCATGACGCAAAACCACTCTAACAAAGCTATGAGCGGATTCGTTGGCTTGTCTCCGAATAAACCTAACATCAGAGATTACTAAATCAGAAGCTAAAAACGTCTACAGTCATTGATTACTGCACTAAAATTAGAGGCGCCACTTTAACTGCCATAAAGACTATCTACCACAATTTTGGAATCAAGTTCAAAGTTCACAATACCTAGCTGCAGACCGCGAACCCAGTACATGGCTGATAATAAGCCTAAAGCCTCACTCAAATCCACATCAAGGAGCGGAGACATCCATTCAGTCTTAACCAAAACATAACGACATTCATCATCTCGAGTGCGCACACCAATGCCAACGCGATTCCGAGCTTGAGAAAAGGACGCACCAACATTACATTTAAATCTGTCGGGACTTGGTTTAGTCCACTTCAAGTCGTTCGGAGTAACGAGATGCTGAGGGATAGGATGATGAATAAATTGAGCATTCCTCCTACTAGTAAGAAGAGATCTTGCACGAGCACAAATAGCTTGAACTGTTTCAGTAACATTGTTCCATACTTTATTGTTTCGATACTTCCATACACTCTAGAGGGTCACACCGAAAACCAATTTACACATATTGACCCAATTTTGGTTTCTCAAAAAATGAAATCAAACATGCATTTAAAAATACCATGGAAATACTATTTATTAACTTCTTTCAAAAGCCTCCACTTAATTAAAAAATAGTCAACCTTCTTTAAAAAAAATATAGTCCACCTAATTAATATTATACGCCGGTGTCTTACACAATTTGGAGGTTATGTTATGATCTTAAAATTTGAGCTCTTTAGAATTCGGGCAATGAAAATTACTACTTTAATTTAAACCCTCAAAAGAATTACTTACCGCAAGTTTATAATCTATACGTAATTAGAAAAACGGTCATGCTAGTTAAAAATTCAAAGAGAAACAATTGTTAAATTTTATATAGAAAAAGATTACTTTTAAATATTTTAATATATTGAATCCATAATTTCTTAAATAAACTTCTTAACCAGCATTCTTAAGACATTCATTAATGTTTTTCTTAAAAAAATCAGGGTTAATTTGTCACACAATAAAAAAAAAAATTTTGAACAAACAAAAATGAGATATATTATAAATAAATTTGGATTACCCTACACAAAACATGCAAAAGGAAAACCAACCAAAAATATTTACAAGGTGCTCGAATACCAAAGCACCAGCAAAAAGCACTATAAAAAGTTAGAAACATCAACCACTATCACATCTATTTTACTGTAATAAATTCAACATACCTTGTCATTTTTTCTAAAAGAACAGTGCATTAGCATTCATTTTTTTAGTGGATGTGCATCAGCTCTCATAAACCTTTTTATTCTTGAGGAATACGGTCGCATGAAATACTTTTGAGAAATTAAGGTAATCTGTTTATGAATTCAAGAAGATTAACTACACTTTTGTAGATTTGGAGAGAGGCTGATTATTAGAATCCTTCAATGACAAACATTAGGCAAAGTGAGGCGTAGGAATGTCGGAGGCTAACTAGAGTAGTATATAGTGTATGTCAGTATGTGCAACACTTGGTAACATATGTAACAAAGTAACAGTTTTGATTGGATTCCTTACCTTCATTTTATGTTTAAACGAATGTCCAAACTCAATCTAAAGATTATGAAAAGGGATAAAAATGCAATTTAGAAAGAAAAATAATAGGGCAAGATATAAAAAACAAATTTAAAACTTAGCTGTAGCAAACTTAGTTAACTAATTGACCATGTTCTATAGACTATGTGTATATATAGTTTGTTCCTTTTCTTAAAAAAGATCAACAAGGTCTTATACCCTTGTGTCTTCATATTTACTTATAACTAAGTCTAAGACCAGTGATTAACAGTTTGTTTGAGTTTCTCTTTTCACAATGAATTACAAGAATTGAAGTGTATCATTGTAAGAATTTTATGCTCTGGCTTATGGACAAAGTAGATGTAAAATCATGTCTTTACTTTGGACTGTATCTATCTTGAACAGTATAATATACAAATGTGCGGCTTTCGCTTTGCTATAGGCATGTTAAGATGCATCATTGAAGGACTGCAGTCAAGATTTAAATCATAGTTATGATCTTATATGTTCGAGAAGAAGTTGAGCGAAATGAATTGAATTTTGAATTGGATATGTTGAGGCTACTAAAGCCTATTAAAATTGAATATTCCCCCTATTAATTTTGCCCTAGGACAAACACTAGGCTTTTATAAAGACTAAATAGGATGAAATGGCCCCACACTCTTCCAACTTGGTATGGCCGTATGGAAATTTCCATTCTAATGACATGGATTGGATAATGAGCTTTTTTGAAGAATCTGAACTCTTGAGTGTGGGTCCATTCCATTGTGACTAATCTAATAAAATTATAATCAATAATCAATCCTGTACAACTCATAGTAGTAGGTGGCCAAGATGATGAGACTTCTCTATTTTGTTAGCCTTAATGCTTCTTTTCGAGGAATGCTTAATGTTGGGAACAACTGCTAAAAGTTTGATATATTCATACTAGAAATACGAGATATCGATGTTTTTGTGTTAATTCATTTTCATACAAAGGTAAGGATGTTACTATAAGTAAACTTGGTATATGATTTATTTTTTTTGAGGAATTGGTATATGATTTATAACATAGATAACGTATATTTGTTGTCATATGTAAACAATTAAACCAAATGGATATTGAATGAAGTTATCAAATTGGATTTTATTGTTAATGTTAATATATTTTTAACATAGTCACAGATAACCTATTGTTAATGTTAATTGTAATTTAACATTTTTTATGATTTCATAATTTTTAAATTTTAGATCCACATTTTATTTCTACAAATTTTCTATTTCCGTTTACAAGTTTTGTATTGCATCTTTGATTGCCACTCTTATGTTAAAACATATAGACTATTAAAGAAGTAAGGAAAATGTTATATGCTCGTCACGGATGCCGGGCTGGTCTAAGGACCAAGCCACCCAAGCAAGGGTTTTAGATCTCAAGATTTTGGATTAAAAAGAGACCTCAAAATAAATCAATTTAGCTAAGTATATAATATGACGTATTAATAATCAATATTTGTTTAACTTAGTTGGTCAATTTTAAGGCCTCAAATCCGTTTGATCCTAAGCTTCATTAAAAAAATTCTTTTAGATCTCTTGAAATGTTGGACCGGCCCAGCATGGATATGACACGACATCTTTGCCCACTCACCATTGTTTTTAATCAAACAACTTATTGAATATTTTGTTCAATGTTATGAAAATCTACATGTATGTTGCCTTGATTTTCACAAGCCAATTTCTTCGCTACATATAAAGTTTCTCAAGAAGTAAATATGTATTTAACACATCAAGTTTTTTTTTATTGTGTTAACCTTTAAGTTCTCATAGGAAGGGGTTATACAATTATACTGTTGATTTTAAGTATCATGAGTGCATGATATTGAACATCAACAATGAAAAATAGCTAACATAGGAGAAAAGTGAAATTAAAGCTTTTCTTTAGAAGATGAGAAGATTCAACAACTAGAACTTGAAAATATTATCTTTTCTTCGTTGCCACTGCTGTTTTTTCTTCTTCTAACATTTGTTCGGTGATCATTTTGCTTGGAAATGGTATTATTTGTTTAAACTAGATCGCGCTCCCGTGCTTCGCACGGGTCAATGATGATCACAATAAATTAAAAGCAGTTTAAACTTGAAATATCATCATTTTTTTAACTAAAGTCAAAGTTTATTATGTAACCTTTATGTATATAGGGTGGCGATAAAGGTGCACAGAACAATGCACATATTTTTGTCTAGATATAGCCTTTTATGTATAGGGTGACAACAAAATCATTATTAATAGGAGAATGCTAACCATTGCTCTTGTGACATTGGATAATGAGATAAAAATAGAAATATAGTATTGGAAAATGGTGAAAAGTGATAAATTTAACTTTTTAAAAGTCAAAATGTTGTTGAAACCAATGTAAACATGCTACTTTTGGCTTCCTTAACCATTGTCCGGAGGGCAATGGTTAGCAAGACCCTTATTAATAATTGTAACTTCTATGTTTAGATGTATAGTCTTTTCTGTTAACTTGAAATATTGTCATTTTCCTAACTAAAGTCAAAGCTTACTATGTAGCTTTTGTGTATAGGGTGGCGATAAAGGTGCATAGAACAATGCACCTATCTATGTTCAAGATGTAGACTTTATGTATAATTGCAACTTATATGTCTAGAATGTAGACTTTATGTATAGGGAGGCAACGAAATCATTCTTTTATTATCTACGCTAACAAAAAAAAAGTTGTTGCTTATGAATGCGTCATAAGATTTGGTAATAATTAGATTTGTATAATGATTTTGATGTAGAAAGAAATCATGCAATATTGAGCCAATTAAACCAATGAATAAATGTAGCTTCATAGAAGAAACTATGATAAAAATGGCATGGTTTGGTTGTTGGGTGTCATTAATGGGTAGAAAGGTCACATTGCTTTGTAACCATAAAAAAAAAAAAAAAAAAAAATGAACAAATTG
>Ga0228711_1001858_pt1 | contig 31745 bp, 17 predicted proteins | sample MedpolnodulmetaG_2_FD_177996 | JGI IMG/M metagenome (GOLD analysis project Ga0228711, IMG submission 177996) | Root nodule microbial communities from Medicago polymorpha collected in Santa Monica, California, United States - brown nodules | ecosystem: Host-associated > Plants > Roots > Nodule... | reverse complement strand
TACTTTGATTATGGATCCTGCACACTTGAACAAATTGTTTAGCATATCCAATTGATTATTTTTAATACCTTGTTATTGTCAAAACTCAATAGGTGACTTGTGAAACACCCTTGTTCCAACAGAAATGGGAGTTTAACCAGGTTTTGGACAAATGTGTGGGTAGGTGGAGTGACGTTTAGGGACCGATTTCATAGATTGTATGAGTTGTCCCTGGAGAAGGAGGTGTATGTGTTCGTTATGTGTCAGTTAGGTTGGGGGGAGGATGGAGAGGCTTGGAAGTGGAGGCATAGGTTGTTTGCGTGGGATGAAGAGATGGTGGGGGATCTCTGTTTATTACTTCAAAATGTGAATTTGCAGGCTAATAAGGAGGATAGATGGTTGTGGCACTTGGAAACGTCTAATGTTTTTTCTGTACGGAGTGCTTACAAAGCTTTGGTTGCTCAGTATCATTCGGCTGTTATGGAAATTTCAAAACCTCTTTGGCACAATGATGTTCTGCTAAAGGTTGTTATGTTTGGATGACGCTTGTTCCGTGATCGGTTGTCTACTAAGGATAATTTGTTTCATCGTGGTATTATAGTTTCGGAAGACAGGTTGTGTGTTGTCGGTTGCGGTGTGTTAGAAACTTCTGCCCATTTATTACTTCATTGTCGCATCTTCGGGGAAGTTTGGCATTTTATTCATAACTGGCTTGGTGTTTGTTCGGTTCTCCCAAATGTTCCAGCAGACCATTTTATTCAGTTCGGCTCTGTTGGTGGTAATTGTTCTAGGGTGCGGATGTCTATTTTGCATCTCATTTGGTTTGCTACTGTGTGGGAAATTTGGAAGGAAAGAAACAACATGTTATTCAATGATAAAGAATGCTCGACATCTCAGATCGTGGATAAGATTAAGTTGCTTATTTTTATGTGGTTGAAGGCGAAGTTTGCTACTCTTTCTTTCAATTACCATGCTTGGTGGCTTAGTCCATTCACAATGTTGGGCATTGGCTAATGTTGTTTCTTTTGTTGTTTTTCATTGTTTATTTTTCCTTTTTCCCTGTTTTGTATATATTTTGTAACTCTTAGTTCTTTCCTGGTAGACCTTGTGCTAGGAAGAACGTTTTGATTGAATAATATATTCCATTTTAACCTCTTCAAAAAAAAATGCATATAACATTTTATTGTTAAAAGCATAAATATACATTATAATTATCTCTATTAATTTTAATATTTTAATAACATCAAATGATTTTCTTATTTTCAAGATCAACAAAAATATATATCACTATTTTAATAACTAAAACAATTATTTAACCATTCATATGTCACACGTGATGTGTTCTCACGAGAGAAAATTCTTTCACGTGATGTGTTGTCACTCTTGAATGTAACAAAATTGAAAGTTAATATCTCTAAATATGTTTCTTATTAGTAATTTTATAGATTAAATTGAAAAACAAAAATACAATTAAACTAACTAACTAAAGAACATTTTAAATCAAAATAACCAAAAAAAAAAGTTATAGTTTAAATACATTTATTATAATGTGGCATATCCTCACACATTTAAAGTAAAATACCAAAATATAGTGGGGACAATTGCATGCACACCCTATAAGGTGGGTCGCCAAATAGTTGCGGGTGTAGTGTTAGGTTTGATGAAGGGGCTCATCTGATTTCTTTCTTCACTTTTTTTTTTTTTGTTAACAAATATACTCTTTAAAAGGAAAATTATATTGATAAAAAAGAAAGAGATCACAGAGACTAAGGGCATTAAACTGACCCAGATACAATCTAAACAGATTAAGTAGACCAACCCTAATCTATCTTGACAAAAATTCACTCATCGTGTGTGCAACACAGCGAACCCCATACCAACGTGAAATCAAGTTACAAAAAAATATGAAGAGCGAACATCTACAAAGAAAAATTAGGGTTTAAATATAGGGAATGGATCAACAGCCAACACGATATCAAAATTCAAGTGCAAACAGTTCTCTGAACACAAGATCAAGCATAAAAGCTTTTTCGAGCTTAACATTTCAAGAGCAGTCACATGGACTAACACCGATAAAAAGGCACTACTAGAATAGAGGCAGACATGACACCTTGAAACCTGCAAATCTCAACAGATCTGGAACATCGAAGAATCGAAGAGGTCAGCCCACCAAACACAACATGTTTCAATCATACACATATGAACTCAGATCGATGGATGAGTCCAATTCGTCAGTAACCAAACAGACCCTTTCTGGTTTTTGAAACTAAACCACATCAAAAGGAAGCAACAATCTTCAACCAACCCATCAATCTCTGAACCATACATCAGAAAACAAACAAAAGCATAAAAAAACACATGCCCAAGCAGTCGGAGACCCACGTAAACTAACAACACGCTGACGAAGAAGATCTGGCAACATATGAACACCACCAGCGGCCCAGCAAGACGAAACAGAAAACACAATGATGTCAAAAAAAGAATTTTTTTTTTTCCGCTAAGGATATATAAATAGGGAGCTTCTACGATGTAGTCAGAAAACTGACTTTTTTGAAAAAGTTAATTTTGATTTTAATGTTTGATTCATTTTTAAATTGTTGATTACTGATTAATGATCGATAGTAATTCATCTAGTAATGCTTACAACATCTTGGACTTACAGGTACTATTTTATCGTTGACATCTTTAACATGCAAACAGATTTGATGATATTATGTGATAGTCTTAAGTGTTACACTTTGTGGGGTGTTACACTTAAAACAAGGTATGATAAAATTAGATTAAGTGTAGTCTTGCTAATATGATGAATTGATGATACTATAAAGATTGAACTTTTGATGTCACTATACAAATAGTGGGGTGTTACTCACTACACTTTTGATGTTATAGTTAACTTCATCAGAAAAGTCATTTTCATGACTTCACCATAGAATTTTCCATATAAATAAGGGAACAAATAAAAGGGAAAAGAGAGAAAAATACGTTTACTATCTCTTTTCCCTCTTTCAATTGAGATAAAAAAAAAGGTAATAAGGTCAAATTTGAATTTGAAGGATTCCAATAAAAAAAACTATATTTCAAGGTTCTTAGTTTTTTTTACTGGGTTTGAATGAATGTCATGGGTAGAAGATGATGAGGAAAGGGAAAAGCGAAAGAAAAAAAACTAAAAAACTTTAAATTTCTGGTAATTGATTCTGAAATGAAATGTTATTGGTCTATTTATTTTAATTTGTCGGATTTATATACTAAATATTTTGAACTTTATTTTTAAAATTTTAGTAGATAGAAAAAAGTAACAAAAAGACAAGACCAAAAATTAATATTTTGCTTTCGTCATTAAAAGATACAAAATATTATTAAGATATCTATAAGTCCTAGTTCAACCGGTAAAAATATCAAAAATTTAGGCCTGATGCCGTAATTGGGGTTCGAACCTCGACTTCCTAACTTGTGTGTGATTATTGTCATTTTGTCTACAAGTCATAGTTCAACTGAAAAAAATGACAAAATTACTAAGTTAGATGCCGCAATCGGGGTTTAAACCCCGACTTCCCCATATGTTTGTGTAAGTTCTCAATAACTATTGTCATTTTGTCTATCTAATAAAAATATTATTAAGATATTAAATTTATAAAAGTAAAGGATGCATCAATTATATATAGAGTGCAATGTTGCACAAAGAGATTCACAAAAAATTACAAACCACATTGCTATCATAGCATGGAAACAATGGGAAAATTGTCTTTTCTTTTGACAACTTTAACAATCGTCATGACTATTTCAACAACAACATCACAATCATCCTTTCAAAATTTTCTCAATTGTTTTTCTCAATCTTTGAATTCCTCTGTGTCTGACATCATTTACACTCCAAACAATATCTCATTCTCAACCATCCTCAACATGAAAATACAAAACAAGAGATTTAAAACAACAACAACACCAAAACCTTTGGCAATTATAATTGCAAAAGATAGTTCTCATGTCCAAGCAACAATTCAATGTCTCAAAAGTAACAAAATTCAGATGAGAATCCGAAGTGGCGGCCACGACTTTGAAGGTTTCTCATATGTATCAGACGTGCCTTTTGTTATAATTGACTTGCTTCATCTCAATTCAATTGATGTCAATTTACAAGAAGAAACTGCATGGGTTGAATCAGGTGCAACACTTGGAAAGCTTTATTATACCATTGGAAAGAAAAATAACTCTCTTGCTTTCCCATCCGGCGTTTGTTTTTCGGTCGGGGCTGGTGGTCATTTTTCTGGTGGTGGATATGGAAATATGATGAGAAAATTTGGTCTTTCTGTTGATAATATTATTGACGCAAAAATTGTTGATGTGAATGGTAATATCCTTGATAGAAAATCAATGGGAGAAGATCTTTTTTGGGCTTTAAGAGGTGGTGGTGGTGCTAGTTTTGGTGTTATTCTGTCTTGGAAACTCAAATTGGTTCAAGTAACCCCACAAGTTACTGTGTTTAATGTGAGGAGGAATGTGAATGAAGATGTAACTAATGTTGTTTACAAATGGCAAATAATTGCACCAAAATTGCATAAAGATCTTTTTATTAGACTGCAGTTTAATGTTGTTCACATTGGTCAAAAGGTAGTTCAAGTTAGTTTCATTGGTCAATTTTTGGGGACAATTGAAAGACTTTTACCTTTGGTGAATGAAAGTTTCCCTGAATTAGGTTTGAAGAAAAGTGATTGCTTTTCAATGCCTTGGGTTAATTCCACTCTTTTTTGGTATGATAAGCCAATTGGTACTCCTCTTGAAGTATTGTTGGATGAACCAAAAGATCCTCAACCAACTTATATCAAAGGTCAATCAGATTATGTGAAGAAACCTATTCCAAAAGAAATTATAGAATGTATATGGGAATTGATGATTGAAGGTGAAACTTTGCTTATGCAATGGAATCCTTATGGTGGAAGGATGGAAGAAATATTGCCATCAGAAACACCATTTCCTCATAGAGCAGGGAACTTGTTCTTGATTTTGTACTATAATAATTGGATTAATGAATCTTCTCAAGATATTGAACGTCATGTGAATTTTTCAAGGTCAGTTTATGAGTTCATGACACCCTATGTTTCAAATTCACCAAGGGAGGCATTCCTCAACTATAGGGATGATGATATTGGTGTCAATCGTCCAAGTAATGTAACAAAAATGGGCATTGCTAGAACATATGGAAGAAAGTTTTTTAAAGAAAATTTTGAAAGATTAGTTAGTGTGAAAACTAAGGTTGATCCTGATAATTTTTTTAGATTTGAACAAAGCATACCTACTAGGTCATGAAAAAAGCCACATGTAGTGTGAATTCCTAATAAATTAATGGCATAATGAAAATTAAGGTTAATTAAGTAAATGATCCTTATAAATATTTAGAATTATATTTTTAGTCACTACAAAAAAAAATCGCATTTTTTCGTCCGTGTGACATTTTCCTTTACTTTTTTAGGAACAAAAATGTTGACATAATTTTTTTTACGGGGACTAAAAATGTTGGTGGAAAATTTTACAGGGACTAGAAATGCTAACGAAAAATTTTAAAGAGACTAAAAAGTGTGGTTTTATTTTATAGGGACAAGAAACAAAATTCTAAATATTAATAAGGATCATTTACTTATTTAACAACTATTATTAAATTCCATATATTGTTTTAGGTTCTTTATTTCAATTATCTATTTTTTTAATAAGATATGTTATATATATAGGGGGCATATCAAGTGAGCATGTATAACTTATGTGAGAATGATGAGAATAAATATGGACCCTTGGATTAGAAATGATGGCTGAGATTAAAAGCTGTATTTTTAATCACTTTGCTTGAAATCCAAGGCTCTGTTTATCAAAAAGAGAGGAAGAAGAAAATAAAGAAGTTGCTCCTAAAGGTGATTTATCTAATTAAACAGAAAGTAAAGGAATTCGAAAATGACAATTTTTTTTTTGGTAAGGTAGCCTAGTGGCTAGAATTTACCTTATAAGGTGAATAAGTGGGGTGTCTAAGGTTCGAACTCCGGCCCCTGCATATAATAATGCATTGTCCTACCAACTGAGCTATGCTCACGGGACGAAAATGACATTCTCTTTTATATATGTGTGTGGAGAGATATAAAGGAAAAGGGGGTTGTAATTTTGAATTTTTGTGATTATGTTGAACGAAATTTGAAACAAAAAAGTAAAAACAATGAAAATGGACAGTGTTGGAAGCCAATTCAATTTCCCAATTCAAGGAGGATGTTTAGTATGGTGGAGGATCGCCACAAGAAACGTGGTTTCGTGATAAGATCAAAGCATGATTCATTCTAGAACTAAAAAGAAACAAAGCTCCCAAATTCACATAAACAGATTTTTTATCAAAATTTATTTGTCTTACATATCATTTTCGTATTGTATTTATATGGGCTTATTACATGATGATTTTGATTCTAAAACTCTTAGAAAATGAAAGGAAATGCAGCCACAAATTACAATGTTTTGGTGGCTGATTAATGCAAACAAAACAAAAAATTCAATTTAGTTGGTTTTGATTTAGGGTGGCTTAATTGATGCTTGTGTTGGCTGCATAATTGTTGACGGTTACATTTTGACAATTTGCAGCTCCCTCTTTACTCCTAATCATGCTCTTTAATTTCTTAAATTAATTGCTTTTCACTTCTCTTGCCTCAGCTCTTTAATTTAATCACATCCTCAACTTTAATCTCATTTTATTTAGACCTTGATAAACGTTGATTTTTCTCCTGAATCATACATATAAAATGTAGATAATTTTGTAACTTTTTCATCGCTTCAAAGATCACCTCAATCGGACTTGCAGAACTTCAGATATAAATAAAACAAGATAGATCTATAATGACCTACGAAAATAATACTTTGAACCAAAAATAATTTGGTTCTTTTATTCCATAGGGGAGAGAGAGAGAGAGAGAGATTTATTTAAAAGAGTATAGTTAAAATAAAAAAGGCAACCCACGAGAGAGAAAACACGCTAAGTTCCAACAGTTAAGCATGGGATAGGATTAAGCCTCCAAAACTAGTAATCAAAATCGAAACCGAAGCTTAACATTTTCACTTAAAGACTGCGGTCGCTATTTCTCATGTTGAAAAATTCGTCTATTTCTCTCTTTACAAATGAGCCACAACACAGAAAACCAAATAATATTAAGTGTTAAACGATCATTTTTCAAAAAAAAACCCTAAATAACCAAACTGCAAAAAAACGGTCCTAAACATTACCTTGAAAAGCCTTCGTCATCATAACTTGTCGAACAACTTTGATCCCTTGTATCAATATTATGTCTCTTGACCAAGTTGCCCTTAGTCTTAACTTTAAGCGGTTAACCACTTTTAACCACAAACCCTGATTATTAGCTGGAAAAGTTGTGTCTTCAACTATAATCAAGTTGTTATAAGTACTGCTAACCGTATAACATTTGGATGATTGCAATTTCCAAACCCAACAACCCCCGACACCAACCTACAACACAATTGAAGTTAACCGCTCAACACACTCCCCGACATCTCCTCCTCCAAAACGAACAATCTCCTACGCCACTTCCACACCTCACCATTCCCTCAACCCCCTTCATTTAAACTTTTCCAATTACTACTTTATCATTTTTATAATATCATGTAACACTATAACAAGAGCATATTTTAATCTTATTTTTCAAAAGTGATTGATCATATTATATTCCAAAATTCATATCTCTTCATTTTTTTCTTCCAATTTTATCCTTTGCTTAGTTTTTTACATTATACCACTTCTTACTAATTAAATGACTCAATTTTTAAAATAATTAGTTAAACCTATAACTTCCATTATTTTCATGGAAAAAGTGGAAAGACATATACATTAGTAATGATTTTTTTTTAAGGAAAAGGACCTGACTTAATCATTACTTAAAATATGTTCAATACAATTTGCTACGTCAACCAAAATTTGTAAACTAGCTGATAATGTGACCGCCTTAGCTAATTCTGGACAAACCTCATTTGCTTGTCTCCTTCTAAACTCTACATTGGAGTTTTCATAAATATGACCAAAAAGAGCTCTACAAATATCAATAATAGCCCTTAATTCAGTTACATCGTGCTTGCGGGACAAAAAAAACTATCTACCACTTTTTTAGAATTGAGCTCGAAGTTAACGTGTCATAAATTGAGTTCATGCACCCATTCTAGAGCCGATAATATACCAAGTTCTTCTCCAATATGAATGTCTACATGCCCCTAATTCTAACGTGACTTACCTCCTGCGCTGCTTTCCAATCAAAGAGTAAAGATTTGGCCCTTTCTACCACAAAAGATTGTGCATTAATAACATCATTCTTGATTTTATTATTCCTTTGTTTCCGGATACTCCACAAAACATGAAAGTGCAACATCTTCATGTGATAAAACCTATAGGAGCTTAAAAATTAAAGTTGGGCCATAAAGCCCCTTATTAATAATCGTGCTAATCGTATTATAAGTTGGGCACATACTCCACACATTACGACTACTTGGGCAATTGAAAAACAAATGCAAACTATCTTGTTAATTATTCTCACATAAAGCACAATTTGTTGGACAATTTACCCCTTTACCCCGAAGTCTCATCCGAGTTAGGAGGCAATTCATGTAGATGTGTCATATGCAATTCTTAACTTTAGGGAGAATTTTGAGTCTCCAGATAAGTCCCACCGACGACTCACTTTAAAATGGCTTGTATCAAGTAGTTTCTATATACGCAATCGATAAGCACTACATACTGAGTACTCACCATTTTCTTCTCTCCTCCAAATCAATTTACCTTCCTTGACAAATGGGTAGAAAAGGTGTATTTTGAATAGGAGAAACAATATGTTGATAAAAAAAATATAATTTAGAAAAGGAATGTTCCAACCTTTGTAATTCGGTAGCATACAGTTTGAAACACACAAATCAGTAAAAGGCAAAGGTCCATCATATTATGGAATAATATAGCTACCATCCAAGATCCAATTATTATACCAAACTAGAAAAGAATCACCATCTCCAATACACCAACGACTTTCCGCCTTAAGAATGAATTTAGACTTGCACATACTTCTCTAAACAAAACTAGGCTTATGACCTAAGGTTGCTTTAGGGAAATTGCATCTAGGATAATACTTTGCTTTATAAAGTTTCCGATAAGAAAATTTGGCTTAGTCATAATCCGCCAACCCTATTTTCCTATCAAAGCAAGATTAAAAGTAGACAGACCCATAAAACTCATACCTCCATCCTTCTTATGCATAGAAAGTTTATCCTAAGACAACCATCAGATACCCTTCACTCACACACGAATAACTCCACCAGAAAACATTCATCATCTTCTCAGTTTCATCACAAAGAGAAGCTGTAAGTGTGAAAAGACTCAAAAAATAGGTTGGGATAGCTTGGAGGACTGGTTTGATCAACGCCTCACGCCCTGCCTTCGAAAGACATTTTCTTCCAGATTCTGTCTTTGATAAAAGTAAACATTTATTATAGAAGGGAGCCCCAAATATTTTTCGGTTCCCAAAACTGCCTTGACACCAAGAATGTTTGCAATATTATCGTGTTCTGCCTGAACAACATTCCTGCTGCAATTTTTATTTTATTTTTGGAGATTCACAACCTGACCCAAAGCTCTTTAATAGGTTTCTAGAATGGTCTCTTCATCTTCAAAACTTGGTTGCTATTAGCTATGAAAAAGACAAATCGGTTGTCTGCAAATAAAAGTGAGTTATGATAGGAGTGTTGTTGCATATTTTCACCCCATTTACGACTCCATCACCTTCACCTTTCCTTATAAGTATATATAGATCCTCTACACACGTGATGAATAAATAAGGAGACAATGGATCTTCTTATCTCAGCCATATTGCTCGTATGATATGTCATGCTACATTTTCATTGACAAGAACATTAATATAATCAACAATTTCAGCACACATCATGATCCAATTTATCCATTGCATAGAAAATCCCATTTCCATCATCACCCCTCTGAGGTAATTCCAATCAATTATGTCATAGGCCTTACTTATATCAAGTTTAAAAGCCACATCTCCTAGTGTCCCTTTTACCTTGAATTTCATATTGTGAATTATTTTAATAGTTGCCATAACATTATCCAGGATAGATCTATCGGGTACCAAACCTGCTTTAGTACCAATTTTGGACACCACTTTGCATAGAGCTATAGGCCTCCTATCTTTCGTGGATACTTGTACTTACACCACTTTGCAACTTGTATTTATTTGCTTAGCGTCCAACTAACATGTCAGGTATCGAACCAAAAAGTGCTTTTTCATATATTAAAAATGGGTCTTGTTAACGAGTGTTCCCGGAGCACTCTTTAAGCATTCTTTAAAAAAAAGTAAAAACTTCAATTTCCAATGCAATAAATGCACAATTTTTTATAAAAACTTACCACTTTGGGTGCTTAAAGAGTGTCTCAGAAACACTCGTTAATATTTCCCATTAAAAATTGATCTTGCAATGATGCATGTAGTCTTGAAAAAAGGAAATCAAGTAAGAGAAAAACCCCTTGAAGTTCATAAAAGACATAAAATTTTGCGAAAAAGTCAAGATGGTTAGACATAATCAAGTCTTTAACCTTCTTTACTTCACCTGCCTTCCAACCCTCTAATGTTGAGTATGATTTGTTGTCAAGGACTGAATTGAACAGCAAGAAAATTGTAAGGATCAAATTGAGTCTTTAGTCACAATAAATATTACATAAACTTTTATTTTTAAACTCGATATCTGATCCAAGAATCGACTAATCTGAGGGGACTACTCCCACCGTCCATTTGCGGAGGCCACATTTAAATACAGGACAAATCCTGTATAGACTTGTCAACCGAAATTGGCATCAAGGGAACCAAACCTGAGACCTTGATAGGAGCTCACTCTAAGATCCCAAACCAACCAGTAGGCCAAACCCAAATAGGTTAATATTACATAAACTTTTTTTAGGAGGAGATAATATTACACGAACTTAAACTACAATAATTATATTTTGCGAGAAAAATAAGTAATATAGATTTTTAAGAGGAAAATATAGAGTTATATAATATAAATAAAAATGAAATTAAGTGAATATTCTATATATATATATATATATATATATATATATATATATATATATATATATATCGCTACCAGAAAAAAGGCAAGGGTTCACACTTACACCTTGAGAATTCCTCCTTTCCGCTTTTGTGAGGGTTAAGTCTATGGGTAAGAGACCCCCACTAGCAGGGTATCCCCCTAAAACTACAAGCCAGATTAGCTACTCGATAATGAAACCTCTGTTCTCCCCCACTAACAAAGGATTGCTCGAAGTTTGTGCCCTTAGTCCCGACGAGCTCCGCCTGACTGCCACTAAATAGGGGACTTTGGTCCTTTTCTTTTGCAGTATTGATCATTTGAGGTCATCGAAAGAATAAAGAAAAAGGGCTTGCAGCTCCTTCTGCTCATCCTTCATTTGTGGAAGGTACCCGTGATTCATTCCTTTTACTAGTAGCTCATTAAGGTAGTTTTGTTTGCTTGCCCTCCACTCCTTTTGTGGGAAGGCCTTGGTTTCTCCTCCGGATCTCGTTTGTTGGTCATCGATAGGCAATCCCGGAAAGAGAGATCAGGATTAAAAAGGTGGACGCCAGTAATTAAGCAGAAACCCGAGGGAACTCTCAATAAAAAGAGTCTGGGTTCACTCTTCGTCAAAGTAGTGTCGCATAAAAAGCAGCGCCCCCCTTCGCTATAAGCAGAGTTCTGAGAGTATTGGCACCATGTCTTTCCTTTCATGTGTGTGTGCGCGCGTTTGTGTGTGTGTGTTTGCATGCGCATGATGGGGAGGGGGGCTCTAGCCCATGGATACTCCTGTGCATCCGTACCTGTGTATATTTTTTATTTGGAGTCATAACATAAGTTGAAAAAGAATTGGATAAAATTTGATTTAAGGACCAATTGTTAGATTAATTAATTTTTTGTAAATAATTTGGTATCCGATGTTTTGTTGGATAAGTATTCATCATTTGATCGTTTAATGTAACATTATTTTTTATATTTAATTATTTTGAAGTAAATTTAAATTTACCAACAAGATACCAATACCCTACAAAATTTCAAGTTACCCACAAAATTTCCTTATTTTTGTTTATAAGAACAAATTAAACTAAAAATTCATTTATTTTTGTGGGAAAAAAAGGGAGACATAAATCTAATCCAATAAAAAAAGAAAAAGAGACAAAAAGATCAAATCTACATTTGGTTATTAGGATTACAATGTATGAAGACCCATTTTGACAATTTAGAACTCACTTAGTTTGGTCTAAGAGAAGGAAAATTTAAGAATAAACAACCAATATCTTTTTAATCACATGGGGTTGAATATATGACAAAATTTAATAATCAATCATAATAAGAAAAAATTGACTAGTATGGTACGAAGTTATGCTAGTGTGTCATTTTGAGAAAAAGGTGACACTTGTCTTATCTTTAATTATACCATGAATGTAATTCATATGTTTTTTTGGTATAATTCATTGATGTATATTTGTTTGATTTGATACAAGCAAATGTTGCTCCCTCATACATCGCCATCTCTTCCTCCTTGCCGCCATTTCTTCATAGGAAAAACCGAAATTCCAGCTCTTGTTCTTTCTCTCTCTTTCCCTGTCGTCTCTCTCCATGTTTCTCAATCCATGTTCTTCATGAATCTCTATGTTTCTGTCTTTGAATTTCACCTTTTATCATGTTAATAATAAATCTTCCAAATTGTAAATAAATAAACCAAAAAAAACAAATATTTCTGATGCCAAAATGAACAAAAGAGATAGAATAAGGAAACATGGTTTTGTTGTTATAATATTTGTTGTATTTGTGGGGCCACGACTAGTTTCTTGTCAAAAAAGCAATGGTGATGATGTTGGTGGTTCAGGTGCTGGTTTTGAGATATTTGCCCAGGAAATGTATAATAGCATGTCAGGTTATACATCTGTTTTCAAGGGTGCAATCAAGAAAGAGTTGGGTTATTGCATAGTTGATGTGTGAGTCCTTTTGTACAATGTTTAAGGTACCTTTGTCTCTCTTAATTCTTATATATTGATGATTCAAATATGTGTTTTTTGGTTTCCTTATAGGGATGCTGATTGGGATGGTGCCTTCAATTTCACCAAAGATCTTTCATTTTTGACCATGTGTGCTCAAGAAATCAAAGGTACTTAAAATCAATCCATTTGGAGAACCCTTTTTCTTGCATTTGAAGTTTTTAAAATATGGTATACAACTGCGATTGTGACCACGATGTCGTGATCATTTTCTTATGTCTCCACCACTTGCACCACGGCCACAATTGTGTCTGCATATATTTGGCCGTAATCCTCCTTAATATCAATTATCTAGACAACGCAATTTTCTACAACATGTACATAATTTAAAACCTTGATATCAATATGCCCATATCACTATTGAGAATGATCACATGCACAAGACGAAGAATAGGGTCGACCTGGTACTCTCAAGTTTCATTCTGGTGATATCAAAGATATGTTTGGCCAGCTACAACCACGCAATTAAAAAAATTCATATGTACTAGTACTAGCAATAGCAATAGGAAGTGCATCTTCGATGCAGTCATCAATTCTCTCGAGTGGCCACCATTACCAAGAGCAAACATATTAATGACGAGGAAAGCATTTTTGCTATGCTACTCTGCTGTTCTACCCCAAGCCGAAGAATTAAGAAAGTTATAGGTTTAAAGCTTTAAGATACACTAGATATTGGATAGAAAAAGAAGAATACTTTTAACCTGGCAAGTGTGTAGGGACTAATTGTGGTTTTTGTAGTGAAATTTTTCGTACACTATCTGTTATCAACTTTTTGACAGTATCATTATGTGATTGTTTATGGTGAAACTATTTTCAGGAGATATTACACAGAGGATGTGCACAGCAGGAGAAATAGAAGCCTATACCAGAAGTTTTGTTTCAGGGGACAAGTCTGCAGGGTCTGGAAAAACCAAAGCAAACTTCTTGAAGCCGAACATAAACTGTAATTTGAGTTCTTGGGTTAATGGATGTGAACCTGGTTGGGGATGCAAAGCTAATCAGAGGGTTGATCTTGAGAGTAAGAAGAAGGAAATACCTGTTAGATCGGCTGATTGCCAACCTTGTTGTGAAGGGTTCTTTTGTCCTCGCGGCATCACTTGCATGATACGTAAGCATATAAGCTTATTCAATACAATATGACAACCATCGATCACAATGCTCAAAATGAATCCTCTCTAGTCGGCTTTATGATGCAGTCGCTTTCTCTCTTAATCTAGTGGTCTGCAGCGACTGCACCATAAAGTCAGCCGCAAAGAATCCAAGTCCTTACAGAACTATATATATATATATATATATATATATTGATTTCATTTTGCTTATGTATTTGTGTTCATTCTTGATTGTGCTCTTTCACTCCACCATACTACTTGTTAAGTATGACTCATATTTGCTTATGAGTGAGCAAACGCGCCAGCGTAATGTAGTACTTTGTAACCCTAATTCATTGCATAATAAAAAAAGTACAACAGCCATTCTGCTGTCAAAACGTAGACATAAACGGCTGAACTCCGTGAACAATCGTTGCATTCTTATGCGTTTATTTTATTACTTTAGAACCGGATTTTCTAACTCCAAACAAACAAAAACTACATCTCATCAATAGTTATTAAACTTACTAAGTTCTCAATATGTTCTAACTATATTTTTTTTGTTGTCTTTATTGAAGCTTGTCCTTTGGGCGCTTATTGTCCGCGTGGGGAACTCAATAAAACTAGTGGAATATGTCAACCGTAAGTACTTCTCTTTTAGTTCTATTGGTTGTGCATTCTTATTTTTGGCATACTTTAATATTTATCAGCAGAGTCAATCTGCAGATATCGTTATCAGTTACCTCCTGGAAAAGATAACCATAGTTGTGGAGGAGCAGATATTTGGGCTGACATTACAAGTAGTGGTGAGGTATTCTGTTCAGCAGGATCATACTGTCCATCTACAACCATAAAAAATCCATGCAGTAGAGGGTATTCATATTTTTCCCTCAACTTCTACTTCCAACATTAATTATGTTAGCAATTGTTATGTTAGCATTTTTCACCTTACTAGATTTCGAACCTTGAACCTTTAACTCCTCAACCCTTTTAATCCCTTAACTCAAACCAGTATTAACCACCCAAATTGGTTTCTCACCATCTATATCAAGTTTTAAATTGTGAAGAAAAAAAATACTGACAATTCGATTGAAATTGCCCTTGTGATGCCGCTGCGGAACCTCAAAATCTGTTATATCACAGCCACAATTACGGTTGCAGACCAAAATTTAAAACTATGGCCTATATATTATTTCACTACACTTTTTTTACAATACTTTCCCATTTGCTTATTGTTTGATCTAATATATGTAATAGTCCCCTTTCATATATTGTTCTTTTGAGATACTTTTATTTATATATGAATTGCAGGTCTTACTGCAGAACAGGTTCTACAGCTCAAGAGAGTAAGTGTATCTAAATCTGTTACAGATTTATTTTATTTTGTCAACATTTAGATTGAAGACTATCTAGTGTCCGACATGTGTCAGTGTCGTGTCTGTAATTAAAATGTGTAAACAAAAAGTAATCTCATGTGAAGACTTCAAAATTGGCAAACATGTATATGTCTACTCTTGAAACCCTTTTTGAAACCAAAAAACAAAAAAAGAAACCCTTTTCTAATACTTGAAGTATCTATTAGTGATATCCTTTTACAATGGATGTGAAGGCTGCTTAGTTTATGTATTGTAAGATAATATTTCCATTGACCCTTTCTATTTTCTTGATTTTTGTCTTGTTCAGGATGTTTTAAGCTAGCAAGTTGTGAGCCTAAGTCAGCAAATCAAAACATTACTGCATATGGTCTCCTGGTTTTTGTGAGTAATCTTTAAATTATTCTATATAGTAATTAATGCTCACATAAGTTCCATATCTATTACATATATACATGAAACAATCAATCTTTTGTTTTAGATCTTATTCAATGATACTTGATGTCATTCACATAAAGAACTGACTATTCAATTTTTGATGTAGGCCGGCTTGTGTTTTATGCTGATTATCATATACAACTGTTCTGATCAAGTTCTTGCGACCCGAGAAAGAAGACAAGCAAAATCAAGAGAAAGGGCTGCTGCAAGTGTAAGAGAAACACAAGCGCGCGAAAAATGGCAAACTGCAAAAGATATGGCTAAAAAGCACGCATCAGGACTACAATCACAATTATCGCGTACATTTTCTCGGAAAAAAACATCGAAGATGCCAGATTTCAAAGGTGTGTTACCACCTATGGGACCTGGTGCATCAAAAGCAAAGAAAAAGGATAAAAACAACCTCTCAAAAATAATAAATGATATTGAGCAAGATCCTGATAGTCAAGAAGGGTTCAATGTGCAAATAGGAGACAAAAATGTCAAAAAGCAAGCACCAAGGGGTAAGGCATTGCATACTCAGAGTCAAATTTTCAAGTATGCATATGGTCAGATTGAAAAAGAAAAGGCGATGCAGGAACAAAATAAGAACCTAACCTTCTCTGGAGTGATTTCAATGGCTAGTGACATTGATATAAGGAAAAGGCCTACAATTGAGGTTGCTTTTAAAGACTTGACACTCACTTTGAAAGGGAAAAACAAACATCTATTAAGATGTGTGACCGGTAAGTTACATCCCGGTCGAGTTTCTGCAGTCATGGGACCATCTGGGGCTGGTAAGACAACATTTCTTTCTGCTTTAACTGGAAAAGCAGCTGGTTGCCACACAACTGGTCAAGTTCTTGTAAATGGTCAGGAATCATCTATTCGATCGTTCAAGAGGATCATTGGCTTTGTTCCACAAGATGATATTGTCCATGGCAATTTGACAGTGGAGGAGAATCTATGGTTTAGTGCCAGATGCAGGTATGCCACATTGAAATCCATCACTTATTCTCGTCTCATTCTACATGTTAACAAGTACAGTGTTGTTAATCCCAAATCGCCGAAATTAGCAATTTTTAAATAGCATATCGCTAAACCATAGTGATTTGTTCAAATTTCGCTATGCAGTAGTGTCTATTTGATAACACTTAACACGTACTTAAAGTGGTATTTGTTTAGCCTAGCCTGCTTATTCATGTGCCTACCAAGTTGAGACTTAAGAGAATATCTGTTCTTTGTTACCACCAATGTTTATCCTCTCACCTTTTACCACATTTATGTCAATGTAGACTCTCGGCCGATCTACCGCAAGAAGAGAAAGTGTTGGTGGTTGAAAGAGTCATTGAATCCTTGGGTCTGCAGGCAATAAGGGATTCTTTGGTTGGGACAGTGGAGAAACGAGGAATCTCTGGAGGTCAAAGGAAGAGAGTAAACGTCGGACTAGAAATGGTTATGGAACCTTCCCTTCTAATTTTGGATGAACCTACATCCGGTTTGGACAGCTCGTCTTCTCAGTTACTTCTTAGAGCACTTAGACGCGAGGCTCTTGAAGGAGTAAACATATGCATGGTCCTTCACCAACCGAGGTAACTTTCAATAGCAAATGTTAACAAGTACTCCGTAGACATCAAGAATGATAATTGCTATATCAACACACTCACTAAACCTCTTTCAACGATAATCTCTATTATTAATTAAAATCCGTACTAATCTCACTATGAATTTCAACCAATAATAGAGTGTGGAACACAGTTAAATTAGTAACGCGCCTCATATTTGAAATATGAAAAAGGTTTTGTCATAGATATCAAATTGAATCTTGAGTTATACAATGGTGCCATGCACACAAAATTAATATAAGCTTTTTGTTTACTTTTTTCATGTGATGTCCAGTTACACATTGTTCAGGATGTTTGATGATTTTATACTGCTAGCTAAAGGAGGTCTTACAGTGTATCATGGACCTGTGAACAAAGTAGAAGAATACTTCTCTGGCATAGGAATTGTTGTACCTGACCGTGTCAACCCTCCAGATTACTACATTGACATTTTAGAAGGAATAATAAAACCAAGTGCAAGTTCAGGAGTGACCCATAAACAACTACCAGTTAGATGGATGCTTCATAATGGATATTCTGTGCCTATGGATATGTTGCACCTAATCGAAGGAATGTCTGCCCCAACTGGTAGTATTCCAACACAAGGAGCACCTAACCCTAATGCAAAGCTTACTGCCGCACCCTCTTTTGCTGGAGAACTTTGGCAGGATGTGAAATGCAACGTTGAGATGAAGAGAGACAACCTTCAACTCAACTTTTTAAATTCAAACGATTTGTCCAATAGAAATACACCTGGATCTTTCACACAATATAGATACTTTCTTGGAAGGCAAGTCACAAGAGTCAGGATATTTCAGCTAATTGTCATCAAAAATTGATTTTTGATTTGATCTTAATTGGTTTCATGCAGAGTTGGTAAGCAGCGGTTGCGAGAAGCTAGAACACAAGCTGTAGATTTTCTGATTTTGCTGCTAGCCGGTGTTTGCTTAGGAACACTTGCCAAAGTGAGCGATGAATCGTTTGGAGCAACTGGTTATACATACACCGTAATAGCAGTATGTAAGTTTCATCTGAATTTGTTAGGACCTAGTTAGTATCAAAATATGTTTTGTTCTTTGTTTTCTGTTTTAACTTCTGGTTACAAAATTGTCGCCTTATTTTCAACCTGTTTTCTCAAATCAAACATACCCTCAACACTTCATTGTGACCTAATAATGTCTTTATTTCCAGCACTCCTTTCCAAGATTGCAGCTCTGAGATCATTCTCATTGGATAAGTTGCATTATTGGAGAGAAAGTGCTTCGGGGATGAGTAGCCTCGCTTACTTTCTCTCAAAGGATACGGTTGACCATTTCAGTACAATTATCAAACCTCTGGTTTACCTCTCCATGTTCTATTTCTTCAACAATCCAAGATCATCTTTCACAGATAACTACATTGTTCTTCTATGTTTGGTATATTGTGTCACTGGCATAGCTTATGTGTTGGCAATCTTTCTTCAACCAGGTCCAGCCCAGCTGGTAAGCATTTCAACCATAGTTATTTGATGTGGTTAGGCCTTCCTCACTCTTAGTTACCAGCTATTTCTTGTGTTATGATATGCAGTGGTCAGTGTTACTACCAGTAGTTTTGACTCTCCTAGCAACTTATGATAATGAAGAGGATAGCAAATATGTGAAATTTCTATCTGACTTGTGCTACACCAAGTGGTCTCTTGAAGCATTTGTTATATCAAATGCTAAAAGGTTTGGATTCTGATCTATGCTCGCTCATATGCTGATTTAATATGTAGCACTGATACTTCAGACTTGAGACATGTATCAGTGTCAAACACGTTTCGATGTCTACCACTGACAGTCGTGATTATATACAATCACTTCTAATTTATCAATGTCGATGAGTCAGTGTTCGTATTTGTGCTTCCCATTTGATCTATGTCTAGACTTATTTGTGCTGACTAATTTATGACTTTTTTGTTGCCATGTAGATATTCCGGAGTTTGGTTAATAAGCCGATGTGGTGCACTCTACTCATACGGCTATGATCTCAAACATTGGTACCAATGTTTAGTACTCCTTGTTGTCACGGGAATAATCAGTCGAATACTTGCATTTTTTTGTATTATAACCTTCCAGAAGAAATAGTTTCACCATTCAATCCCTCTGGTTTTTTATTTGGACAAATTAAAGACTATACATGTCCAAGACTCTGGCTGGTGCTACAACTCATGAACTGTGCTCACCAACTAGTAAAGCAATGTGACGTGTGTCGTATCCAGGTATAGAAATAGAAGATTATCAGAGCGAGTTCGACAAAATATTGTTAGATGTGGATAAAGTAGCGTTAGACTTCCTTAGATGATACCATTCTCACTAATTGTTGTTTTCAATGCAATTATTAGTTTCTTATATGCTTCAACAGCTAGCTCGGCATAACACAGTATAGTTCAACAGTTTTTTAGTTTAACAATACCATTCATTCCTACACCAATTGGTTTGGCGGTGACAGCAGCCAAATGTATGATATCACACTATCAATGTATCTATAAATTATTCTATTCTTTCAATAAAGGTATGCATGAATTGCTAGTTGTAACATACATTTGTTGCCTTATCAGATAGTACCATTCATTAAACAAGAAAAGAGAGACTAACATCTAAAACTTAAAACAGATGATTTAACAAACTGTTAGTACCCCATTTCACTGCTTGAAAGAATGCTAGAGTAGTCGCTAAACTTCCTAAAAAAAATTAACAGCGTCTCTATAATGTGATCCACATTCCTGATTTCGTGAATTATCTACGATGTAAGTTTTATCTCCAAAGCTTATCTCCCATGAATGTGAGAGCTGGAACACCCCTTATTTCCATATCCACCAAGGGTGCCTGGCATAATCTCAATCCACCAAGTTCTGAATCATTGTGGATAGTTTCAATTGCGCGCATTTGATCCTGCATTTTAATCAACCAGCAAAGTTTGTTTATATAATACCCTATTTAGTTCCTTGTGTAAGCAATTATCAGAATACTGCTATATTTACTTGAGAAGAATAATAAATTTAAGCAGCTTTTGAAGTGTTAAATACAAGGTACAACATATTGAGGCTACTACGACTTGCAAACTGAACTGTGAAAATCAACTTATCATTATCACTGGAACCAGCTTTTTGTAAGGTTCTTATAGCAAGCACTAGGATTCAAATTGCTGAGACATGTTCCCTAAAATTGTAGTATTGTATCAACTTAGTCCTGTATTGTATCAATATTTCAAAATGATCGCTGAAATTGCAAAATGTTAATCAGGTTTGTACCCCCATTGGTATTTGCAGGACTTATAATGGCATTAAGTTGGCAGAGTGAAAGATGCATTTGAAAATAAGTGAATTATTTTAGGAGTGTGTTCGACAACAGATCTGAATAAAAGGACGAACAGGATTAACATTTTGCAATTCTAAGGATCATTTTGAAATATTGATAATACGAGTGACTAGGTTGATACAATCCTACAATTTCAAGGGCAAAATTGGATATTTCATGTTTTCATTTTTCATGTATCATATACTCTGTCTTCCCGAAATCTGCAATCCTATAATTTATTGCTTAGGTAATAACTAATGAAACCTAAGAATTTTTTCATATTTTAATACAACAATCAAAACAAAACTCTTAACAAAATATGATCGATCAATAATAGATGGACGAATAATTTCTGATTACCTTTACTTTCATCGAACAAAACTTGCAGCCCGTTGTAGGAGGTAAGACCTGATTAACGATTAGTCTTTTAACAGGTACACTTTCGTTCTTTAAGGATGCATGTAACCTTGATGATTCACTAATTGCCATAACCTTGAAGAGATCATAATCGAACAATCACAATGGGAAATGTAAAAATTGTATATAGATAAACTAAAATAACAGTAATAAAAGAGGTAAAAGACAGACAAAAAGTATTTTACAATCAGATTTGAGGACAATAAAGCAAGCCCGTTTGATAAATTTTGCTAGAGATATTAATTACGGTTGAACGCGATGCATTTCATAAAACACTGCCACATTCTAACCCATGCTTGATTAGCAGAATTATCCAAGTCTTAGCTCATGATGTTCAGCTAGAACCGCATGATACAAAGCCTTATGCCAAACAACAATGCATGAATTTTGGTAGGCAGATCAAATGTTTTCTGGAATGCATAACCAGAAACTACCAAAACAAATTATGATAACTGACATTGTAGGTCATCAACACAAGACTTTTCAAACTATAGTTTAGTCGTCTACAACATGACATGGCTTGCTCAAAAATATTCACAGGGACTGCCTTTTTCCTCTAAAAATAAATTAATTTTTTAAGTCTTTTAGTTGTTTGAGTTTTGAAAGTATAAATTTAAAATTTACTAACTTAATTAAAAGGCTTCCATTTCAAAAATTGCATGCAAAAGATAAAAATTCAAAGCTACTAACTAAAATCTGAAAGATCAAATTTGGTTATCCAAAAAACGTATCAGTAAATGACACTTCAGAGTCTTTGACCCGAAAATGAAGAAGCAACACTAAGAACATGGCACAAATTAATGCCGATCACCGAGAATTTTTGTTTCAACTTTAATATTTCAGTTTCCAGTCAACTATAAGCAGTCTTGAGAACAGACGTTTCGCATTACCGTAGGAATCGTCACTATTATGAATTCGGTAGTGTCTGGATTACGGAAAAGATCCCGTATTTTTGCCACTCTCTCCTTGAGCTTTTCAAGTTTGTCTAACTACAAGTTCAAATACAAAATAATTAGAATTTTGAAAAGGGAGAATAATATTATTATAAAAACAGAATAGCTTACAGGATTGTTTTGAGGCTGTTCTTTTCCCAACAAGGATTTGAAGACTGAACCTAATTTCATCTTCATCTGGACAGAGCAATTGATTTAGTAAAATTCTAGTAGAGAGGAAGATGATCAAGCCTGGTTAAATATATAGTTGATCGTGGATATGAATTATACCTTCATAAGTTTGCCTATAGATCCATCCAAGAAGTCAGGCAATGATAGTAGCCGAAGTGTATGACCCTATTGAGATATTCATAAACAATCATATTTTGTCCTAAGTTTTCATATACACGACGTTGTAAAAGAACTAATAATTGTTACGGACCGTTGGTGCTGTATCAAAAACTATCCGACTGAACATACTATATTCTTCAGACTCAAGAAATTGCATCACCTGAATCAAAACAGCATAATCAGGAAACATAAACAAAGCACATTTTTCATGCTGTGCTTAATATCCTCAATGCATGTATTTAAAATACATATATAAGTAAATAAACAATTTTACATGCCTTAGCAATGGCAATGATTTCATCTGTTCCAGGTGGAGGAGTGTGCAACAGCTCTTCAAGATTAAGGTCCCCCAACTACAGCAATGTCATTAGCAAGATAAGTGAATGTTAACAACATTTAATCTAGAGTCATTGCAGCACCAAAATTTTAAAACAATGTCTAAAATTTCACGAAACTTGCTTCAAAGATCTAACGATTTCTAATTTGTGTCTTTAGTAATAGCCAATAGTAGCTGAGGACCAGTGGTAAAATGTTACTTTTTATCGGGGTTAAATTTAAATCAACAAATCATTTGCTACTTCCATGAAGTGATTATTTGTTGGTTGATCATATAAATACATTATTATAAAAAGACGCAAACAAATATCAGAACTGAATACTATTATATAGTATATGTTCCAACAATAACAGATAACAGAACAAACTAGATAAAAAAAGAATAATCATATCAAATGTAAGGTTTGAAAAACAGTCCAGGACCATAACGTCAACGTTTTTCATGTTTCTGCGACTATATTGCTACCACAATATAAGGGATCAACAACGTCTATGCAACTGTAGTTAAAAACCTTAATCATATGCATACAAATCCATGAACAAACACACTCAAAAGCACTCAAAACTAAATGTACAAACTACCTGGTCAGCAACCACTCCAAGTCCCATGCTTTGCATCAAACTCTTAGCACCCCCACCTCCAAGTTTTTGACCCGCTGTCCGGAATTCCTCCATCGATTTATCAGGGTTTATCTGTCATCAAACAATCAAAGGTTCAATACAAAACAACAACATGCAGTTCAGCAAAACACCAACAAAGCGATATCAAATTATTTGATAAAAAATATTACCTCAAGAGCATATAATGGAGAATTCACACCTTCAACCGGAACAAGCTTTCCCCCTGTCAAATCCTAAGAGGACTCCAAAGTTTTATCCACATTTGAGCATAACTAACTACTGAATAAAAAATTCTCAAAAAACCTATAAAAAAGTTTGAATTTGTAATTTCTTTGTGGCACATTAATAAGTACCTGAGCAAAAGAATCACTTAATGAATGAGCAGGATCAGTTGAAACCACCATAGTAGGGTGTCCATGATTTGCAAATTTGACAGCAAGAGAAGCAGCACAACTTGTTTTCCCAACACCACCTTTCCCACCAAGCATGTAATACCTCCTTTCCTTCTCTCTCACCATCTCATCAAATCCACAAACACTTTCTGCTACATTTCCTATCCGTCTCGCTGCATTTCACATATACTCAATCACTCCCTCTCTTCCTTTCTAACTAAATATTTATCCCTAATTATTCGTCATTTTCAGAGTTCAAAACATTATTTATTATCGGTTTAAATATGATTTTAGTCTCTGCAGTTATAGCGTTTTTTGTTTTGTTTTAGTCCGTGTAAGTTTTTTTTGTTTGGATTTAATCCCCACAAATTCAAAAACTATTGCTTTTAGTCCTTGAGTCAGCTTATTGGGCCACAAGGCGTGATTTTATTGCGTCACATACGACATCAGAGATTAACAACAACAATTTTTTAATTTGCAAGGACTGAATTAACCAAAAAACTTACCGTCACAAATATAATAAAAAAACACTATATCTGCAGAAACTAAAATCATATTTAATCCATTATTGTTTTCTCAATAATAAGCTTCACTATTTTTTTACACATCTGTTTGACTAAAAAAGACATATTTGGTAACTGTCACTCCCTCGCCAGCTTATAGCTTATTTTTACTAGTCTATAGCGTTTTTTGATAAGCTAATTCAAGTAGCTTATAGCTTATAATTTTTATCCAATTTTACCTTTGTAGCCTTAATTGAAAAAAAAAAAATTAAATATATCTTATTTATGTCATTTCATACTTATAAGTTAGTTTAACCACTAATTCTACAAAACACTACAAATTTAATCAGCTAGTTTATCCGCTATAAACTATAAGCTCTTCCGTTGTAAGCTACCATATCATTATTAGCTATTTTTTTTTTACCAAACAGAGCCATAGAAAATTAGGTACAAAAAAAAAATCAATAAAAAGTAACAAAATTCACTCATTTCACTGGTTTATGCAAAATAGACTTAAACTTCACTTAAAAGGAACTGAATTCATAATTCACTCTTTCTGAAAACACAAGACACTGAATTATTCATAACCATATGCATGCATTGATAACCCTAGAAAATTCTGCAATTTTTGTGAAAACTTTACTATAATGATTATGATCATCGTTATGATTTGAAATTTGAAATACCTTGAGATAAAGCTGGGAGAATGAAAGGTGTTTGATGCAACGAAGAGGAAGTGATGTTGCGAAGAAGAGATGAATTCTTTTGGGTTTTCAGAATGTGACCAAGCAGCGCCGCCATTGTTCAAGAGGTTTACAGAAACAGAGAAGCTATGAGAGAGAAAAACGTCACTTTTTTTTTTGGGGTTTAAGTTGGGGTTTAAGTTTAGGGTACCCCACTTCACTTGAAAAAGAAGCATCATCATGTTCATGTTGTAGCCATTTGATTACCATCGAATTATGTTTATTTTTACCCCAATGGTTTTTTACTTCATCTTTTTTGGGTGATATGGAGCCCGTTTGTTATAGCTTCTTTAGGAAAAATCACTTTTAAAAATAAAAAAAATCACTTTTAAGAGTTTTGCATCCGTTTGTTACAGCTTTTTAAAAAATCAGAATCTAAAAACATCTTTAAATCTTCTCAAAAAATAGATTCTTTTTAGAGTTGAGAGAAAATATGGTTTAAAAGATTAAACTAATTTTGTAGCAAAAAAATCTCTTTTATATAGTTGTATCCAAACAAAAGGGCCCATGATCTTTTCCAAAGGTTTGATCGGTAAAATCAATAAGTTAGTTCATATCTTATAAGTTTACGTGATTAAAATGGACATATTTGGTACTAACAATTCAATACATTTTACGTTTATATCTTATTTTTTAAAGGGTTAAATAAGTTTTCCGTCCCTATAAATATAGCGAATTTTGATTTTCGTCCCTAAAAAATTAAACTAAATGTTTTCATCCTCATAAAAAAGTTTATTTTGTTTTTTGTCCTTAAAGCCCAATCTTTGTTCATGTAAATATCAAGATTATATCTCTTTTATGTTCAAATTGTATCTATATTATGTTCGTTTATTATGTTCAACCTTTGTATATTCTTATTGTGTTCAAAAAAATTCAAAAACATGTCAAAATTATATTCATTAGGGACCAAAAACAAAATAAAAATTTTTGTGAGGATGAAAACATTCAGTTTAATTTTTTAGGGACTAAAATCAAAATTCACAATATTTATAGGGACCAAAAACTTATTTAACCTTTTTTAAATGTTATTTCAATTTGTATTTGATTTTATAGCATATCATTTTTTTTTTCATTTTTACCTTTTATAATTTATTATGGTTAGGCTTAAAAAAATTATGATTATTATTTAAATGAAATAGTTATGTTTTTTTTTAGAGGAATAAACTTATTGCATTTCATTTATCAAGATATGTACAATACAATGTACCAGCAATTGGGGATTAGCTGCCAACAAGGCCGCCTTAGCTAAATTATGAGCGACCTCGTTTGCTTGTCTCCGCACAAACTCAACACTTGAGTTTTCATAAAAATTACTAAAGAGAGTTTTACAATTATTAATGATATTCCCAAACTCAGTAGCATCACTATTCTGGGACTTGAAGCTATCCACAACTAACAAGTTCAGACTTTGTATCTAAAAATAAGGAAAGAACAATGATTTTCTCGCGTTGATACTTTTTAAGTGAAAGAAGAAGTGTTTTTACGTTTAATTTTCATATATGTGTTGAATATATCTTATTGTTACATTTAATTTTTTATACAGTATAAAAATGAAATGAAAATAACTTTTAAATAAAATTTTAAAGAATAAAAATGAATTTAATAATAATATATTCTTTTTGGTAGAAAATTTAATAATAATATATAAAAGAGATACAAAATTTAAACTTTATTATAGATGTCCATAAGTTATAGCTCAAGTGACAAATATGTCAAAACCGATAGACTAAGCGTCGCAATCGAGATTCGAACCCCATTTCTTTCACTTATTCGAACCTTTCACTTATTAGTTGTTTCTTCTGTTGGAGTGAAAGGTTTGGTTGATTCATTGATCTCCAGACTCATCTCATGATGAAGCAATTAAAGGTATTCTTGTATCATAAAACAACAGTGAGGTGGAGGGACTGATGTTGTCTCCTGAGTATTATAGTATGAATAATCAACTATAGCTAGTTGATCGGTTAACTAGAGTTAGTAGGTTGGTTAGTTAATTAGGGGGTTAGTTACTCAAAGTTACTCCTATAAATTTCTTACTCTATTGTATCCATTATTCATCTTTTATCAATATATTCATTTCTACAATGAGTTTCTATGAGTATATCCCACATTAGTACTCTTATGTTTGCTATCTTGCTTACATCTATGATCTTTCTCCCTATGATTCCATGATTCATAACATGGTATCAGAGCAATACCCTAGAGAGGAAGATGATGCTTTCGCTTTCTATTCAAACATGGATGAAGATGATGAATCTATTGATCCAGCTTCCTCTTCTGCGATTCTGGAAACTTCATCATCTCACGATCGCATCGTTTTTGGCAGGTTTGATTCTCCAATCATTCCAGTTTCAAATCATTCAATCATACAAGAATTTGATGGAATCTCCATCGAGATCGGTGAGATTTTTTGTGTTCTCCTTGAATCTTATACAACGTCGTCGATGGTGATGATTATGAGTTTACCGTTTCATAAGAGGAGAAGAAACTGAAGGTTGAATCTGCAGTGAAGAATCACAACTCCATTGATTTTGGTGAGATTGTGGAGCTCTGTTTACAGTGTCGCTGCATTGAGGTCTTTCACCTCGTGGTTGTTCGTCGGAAAGCAGGATGAGCAACTCGTTTCTGCCTTCAACAATTCGCTTCGGTTTTTCGAGTTACATGACGAGTCTATCATCAAATTTGATCCCGACAGAGGAGCTTCTTCAAGCTTGTGGCTCTCTGTTTTCACTGTTTTTCGACACAATTCCTTCTAGTTATGGTGGATAACTTGGGATAGAGGAAGGAAAACAGTTATGCACGGTGTCACATTTTCGACTCAGGTTTCATCTTTTTTGCTTGACACCATATCAAGCTTTGTGCTTTATCGCGATCATCTCCTTCTTTCTCTCAACATCACGCCTATGTTCTCTAATCAGAGCAATCACACGAGTGGGCAGGAAGCCAAACTTTAGCTCAAAATTTTAAAGCATTAGTTAGGTTAATGGGTTCTTCACTTAAAAAATGTTCAACCTCCACTTTTCTAAACAATGTGTGACTTCTAACTCACACTTACTACACAACAAGGACATATTCTTGCAGCCGTAAACACTGAACTTAATAAAAAGATGCTTCCAATTTTACGGGCCGTCATTTAAGGTGAGATAGATCTAGGACCAATAGTAGAAACAAAATGTAACATGAATGACTAATTCGGAAAAGAAAAAAATTGTAAACGACCAACCGTAAAAACAATCAAATTTTAAAGATTGAAAATATAATTTTACCTAAAAAGATGGATAAAAATTCCAGCTAAAAAGAGCATTAGTATTCATTTAATAACACTACTTAATTGAGTTGTTGCATCAAAACTGGAAATAGGTTCTCCAGAAACATGTTAACATTAACACAACCTTTATAATAATAACAACCTATGGGTTCTATTTTACGTATATAAATGTACTTGAAAAAATATCCATTACTAGACCCGGGGCCAGGGATAGACCATTAATTGGCCAATCTTCACAATAATCAGCTGAGAGAGAAGATGATATTAATTTTTACAGTTAACATGAATGAATGATGTACAGATCGATGTATTTATTTCTCATCACATGATAATTGTACTTGGATAGATTTTTTATTTTATTTTTTAATTTACTTTATAAAATGCTTGAAGCATAATTTTATGTGCATAATTTTTTTTTAAAGCCAAATAGAAAATATAATAAATGAAAACAAACAGAGACAAAGATTGGGGGTACGGGACTGACCCAGGAATAACCCAAACGGGGATACATCGTGATAAATCTGTCCAAGTGGTACAACTTTAATCTATCCTAACAAAAATACACTAATTACTGACGCAACCCAGGGAACCTGCGTACGGGCGCGAAACCAAGTTACAAAAAAAGCGTGAAAAGTGGACATCTGCATAGAACAGTTAGAGTTTAAGTTTAGCGAATGGATTGGCCGTCAACACGGTAACCAATCCAAGTGCCAACAACCCCCTGAATCGACACCAGACATAAAATGCTCTTTCGAACAAACAACGCATAAAAACTCAGATCGAGGGATGAGTTCAATACATCAGAAACCAGACCCTTTCGATTAATCGAACCAAATTGAACATAAGTTTGATCAGCTAATTAATAATAATGTTATCAATCTTGTAAACAAAAGGATAGATCAGTGTGACTATGATCGCTTTGGCAAGGTTTGCCTCATTGCCTTCAACATGTTGAAGCCAATGCATGCAGAGTCAGCATAGCATGGTCCAAATGGGATGGGAGAGTAAACCCCACAATAAGGGAGCATTGGCACTGGCCTCATATATAAGTGAAGTTCTTGTTTTGTTATTTTGCTAAAATGAAGCTACTTCTCTAGCCGTAAAATAAAAATGAGATGTATAACCGTACATACCAAGAATGTAAGCGAGGAGTGGAAATAGATCCTCTCAACTGTAATTTCTATCCAAAAAATGTGATCCCTCATAATTTAAACTTACTCTATTTAAATTTTTCACATGTTTCTCTTTTTAGATGTGTTGGGTCATGAGAGAGCCCACAGGATCGTCCATCACATTGGACTCAGAACAACGGCAAGTGAGAGAGACACAACACTTTTACCCAAAATCTTAAGGCAATTGGTTCATGGGTCTCTCAATTATAAAGTTTTCAGCCTCCACTTTTCTAGGCAACGTGGGGCTTCTTTACTCACACTTGCTAGACAACGAACTTCTCTTCAAACGTGAGTTCATCAATTTATCATGCTCACCCCTCAAGCGGAAGTTCATTCACCCACACACACTACAAGTGAGAGAGACACCTCACTTTTACCCAAGACCTTAAGACAATTGGTTTATGGGTCCTCTCACATATAAAGTTCTCAACCTGCACTTTTCTAAGTGATGTGTGGCTTCTTTACTCGCACTTGCTAGACAACGATCTTCCCTTCAAGTGTGAGTCCATCAGTTCATCATGCTCACCCCTCAAGCGGAAGTTCTTTCATCCACACACACTTTCTTGCACCGTCGTTGTCATAGGCGCCAACGAAACACACTGTTCCACAATTGCCAGGAGGACTTTCGACACATGAAGCCTGATCAAACTCTACGTCGAACCTCGACTCTGATGCCACTATTAGGTTACGAGGGGGGCCCGGGGGATTGTCCACTACATTCAACTTAGAGCAACTACACAAGTGAGAGAGACACCACATTTTTACTCAAAGCCTTAAAACAATGAGTTTATGAGTCCTCTCACTTACAAAGTGTTCAAACCACTTTTTTAAACGATGTGAGACTGCTCACAATTGCTACATGATAGGATGGTACCACTAGTGACAACTTTAGGTACCTAATCCATTTTATGCTTCATGACTTTAGAAATACTAAGTTGGACACAACCTTAAATCAAAATATTTGGGCACACACTCACACTTGAAATAAATTAAAAGAGAAATAATTTAGTCACGTCACTTAATATTATTTCTCTATTAATTTTTATCATTTGTGTTTGTGTGCCCAAAGAGATTTTATTTAGTGTTTTGTCAATGCAAGAGTTGCTCTAATGACGTATGGCAAGAACTTCAAGTATCAAATCTATTTTGTGTTTATCAGGTGTCATCAAACGGTGAACACCAAATAATGTGAGGTAGTGGTATTAGACATACTTTGTGCATTACTTTAATGAACCAATCGTAAACACAATGTGGTGTTTTCTTTCTTCTTGAGTTTGCTTTAACTTCATACATTATAACCACTCTTGAATAAATATTATAGAATAAATTGTTCTCGCCGGTCTTGAATATAAGCAATAAAATAAATCATGTTTTGTGGTTTTAAATACAAAAAAAATTCAACAAAGGCTATCACATTTAAGCTAACATTCTTAAAGTACCCTTTAATTAAATTAAATTTTATTTTCAAGTTACTCTTTTAACATTTATGGAACAAGTCCTCACGAGGGTATTTTAGATAATACGGTTACTTTTTATATTACTCAATGAAATTACTTGCTTTTCTTTTCTTTTGATGAGATTACTTGCTTTTCTTAAAGGGTATTGTAAAAGGATTGATAGATTGTTTTGATCCATCCACCGGAATTCAATTGAAATCTATCAAATTGATTCATTTTGTCACCCCTAATACAAACTCACTTGATCCAAAATGCTCATGTGTTATTTCTTTCTTGACGCCATATCACATTTTATCCATGTTAAAGTACACATAGACGTTAGATTTCCATCAAATAGGAAACTCATATTTTGAGACTTTTATCATTCATGTATGCATTATTTTCATTTGCGTCTCTTTTTTTAGTAGTTTCACTTGCGTCTCTATCATTCATATACTTTCACTTTCATTTGATAATAACTCGTACGTTACTTGTTAATCTGTTTGTAAATTGTTGCCGACCTTTACATTATGATCCAACCAAACAAAAATTAAAACCAATTAAAAAAAATGCTATGCATGCACTTTACTTAAAGTTATGTAATTAATTAAAAAGAAACTTTGCTCAAAAAAAAAATTAAAAAGAAACTTAGAACTTAGAACATATATATATATATATATAAAAACAAAC
>Ga0228711_1001857_pt1 | contig 31771 bp, 12 predicted proteins | sample MedpolnodulmetaG_2_FD_177996 | JGI IMG/M metagenome (GOLD analysis project Ga0228711, IMG submission 177996) | Root nodule microbial communities from Medicago polymorpha collected in Santa Monica, California, United States - brown nodules | ecosystem: Host-associated > Plants > Roots > Nodule... | reverse complement strand
TAAATCTTTCTAATTTTTCCACATTATCTTCTTTACATAACACTCAACATTTGTTAACAATTTACTTAAATCTATAGCCATTAACAAAATGACTCAAACCAGATCTTGCAAAATTTAACAAAAACCAAAAACCAATAATGAAATTGAAATGTATAAATCAAGATCTAGGAATTCTAATGAAACCAAAATAAGCAGAAGCAATTGCAGATCTGAAAATTGATAAATTTGTAACAGTTTAATTGTAAAGTCCTATAATACCACATTTCCAAAATGGTAAATTCAAGATGAGACAATAAAGTGAATGTTACAAAAATAAATAAAAAAATATAATTTTTTAATAAAAATTGATGACATCCAATGCAAATTCAGTTACAAAGTTAGAGTATTGAGTCAAATACACACAGTAACAAAGTCCACATCATCAGTTAAACCCCAGAGTGAAATGATAGAGATCTATTTATTCTACACAAATTGGTCTAATATTCTAAATACCCATTAAAGCAAAACTGAAATTTAGATATGAAAAATGAAAACTTTACATTAAACAATGATGAATGAAAAGTGGGAAATGTATGAATGAGAAAGAGGTTTGAGAGAACAGACCTGAAAAAAGAGGAATTGAGAGAGAGAGAAAGAGAGAGAATGTGAAGTAGTAGGAAGAATGAGAATGGAATGGAGGGGAAGTGTATATAAAGGTAGATGGTTACAGACTTACAGCACACAGATGCTTCTAACTTTCAGAGTGTTTTTGTTTTTTAATAGGAAAATGTGCTTCTTCCTATGTTTGGATTTACTCCCCTTTTATGAGGTTGATTTATAAAAACTTACTCACTAAAAAACTATTTTTTATATTTATTGAATATCTTATGTATTTTGTATATAATATAGATCAAATACATTAGATATTCGATGACCAGAAGGAGTATATGATCTACATAATAAATTTATGGAATAATAGTTATTTTGATCCATGAACATGTAATGAGTAGCCAGAATAGTTATTATGTTAGTCAAAACAATCTCTTACGTTAAAATGTTTCGTTAATATTGTCATATTAGTTCCTAAGTAACACTTACTTATTATCATATCAATCCTTATATGAAAAGAGTTAACGTCGCCATTGAAGTACTATTTTAACGTCGATGACTATTTTGACAAATGAAATGCATAATCAAAAACTATTTTAAAATTTCGATACATTAAAAAACTATTTCGACTACTCTATACACATTAAAGAATCACTATTACAACTAAATTCATTTATATAACATCTAAATTAGATCATAACGACGGTTACAATATCTAATCTAATTCATCTAAACTTATATGATCCTTTTTTGTTTTAATTTAATAATTTGACCTTATTCTTATCAACTATGATCTAGTTGTAGTGCTTCATAGTGAAAGCTTATTTTTAATAAATATGTGGGAAAATTTATGATAAATATAAGTTTGTTTAACAATGTAAGTTTTAAAAATAAAAAAAAAATAAGTGACTAATTGGACACAAAAAATACATGTATGAAAATTTAAAGGGTGGCTCGGGAAATTTTACCTTATATTTTAGACCTAATTTCTTTAGCTTATTGTCAAGTTTAATACACCATGTGCAGTTTTGTCTTTATTTTTAATGTGAAAAATGATCCAAGGAAGACCCCTTTCTTACTTTGAATATATGGTGGTCTTTCCATATCCATTTCAACTAACCACTTCTTAAATTCATCATAGACCAACCTTGCACTCTACCCCACCATTTTTCTCTTCTTTTTCATCTTTTTCTTTCTCTCCAATTTATGATCCCTTAAACCCACATATGATCTTGTTTGCATTCAAAGTTTGTTTCTTCATTTTTATCTAGGAAAAATTAGCCTTGCTCCAACAATTTGGACACTTGTAGTCTTGACCTTTGATGATGAAAATATTGTAAAAAAGACAATCTCACATAACTCTTTATTCACATATGATCTTGCAATTGATTTGTTTTGGAAAAATCTTGTCATTGAGGTTAATTAATCAATTTAGCAAAAATATAGTTAATATATTTATTTTTTTTAAAAATTGATATATTATATTAATGCATGATGCTTATGGGACACAATAGCATTTTTAATATCTTCTTTACTTGTCTCCGTTATCAAAATTACATGATTCTCGTATTTTTTTTGTAAATCTTGTGTGATGACCAAGATGTCCCATGTAAATGTATTTAATTATTGTACCTTAAGGCCTAAGGCTAGCATAATCCCTCAAGAAATAATGATTTATGCAATACTCTTCAATGGAGTGGACCATAGTAATCCTATGATTCGTATGATGTCTAATGGAAAAGGAAGGTGAGGTGTATGATCCACGGGAATAAGATAGAAGTATAGGAAATATACCGGCCGCTACCTTTACTATCCGGTGATTTTGGAGATTTTGAAAACTTGTAAATTTAGTAGGTAAATGATTAAAAAAAAGTTTAATTCATATATAGAGATCGTCCGCGTAAAAAAATTTACAACACAACGATGCAATGATTTTTATTAGACGACGGTAAGTGCAGACCTAAATCGCTCTACGCAGTGGTCAATCGCGATCGTAAAAAAGTTATCCAATTGTTCAAATTTTTGTTTGGCTAGTTTTCACATAGTTTAGTCTCAACCTCTCGTTTTTTATCGAAGGGTCGATTGCAATTTGTGCTATAAATTTTACAATAAATAACCTTATTGGAACTTTTTCTCAAAAAGAACCTTATTGGTAATACAAAGGTGTATAAGAATGTATAAAAATGATGTATACAGAGTGACTAGGAGGGACACAAAAGTTACACAAATATCCGGTGCTCAAAGAGGTAGCCCCACCGCCATATTGGTATTGCTCCATGCTTTACCCCACAACACTCCCGTGCCAACTGTTGAAGAATCATTTACTATTATGCCCACAAAACAACAACTACATCCTCATTCACCGTAGTTTCGTGTTCTTGGCCCTTTACACTACTTTTCAATTTTCACATAACATTATGAAATCAACATGATCACTATGCTTCCTCACTCAACACAACACCAACCACCGCCGACACTTATTTTGTTGGCATTTTCCTTTCTCACTATTCCCCACTTCTCGATGATTATTTCAAAAATTATTTGTATACACTACAGTCATACAAACATTCACCCAACACCTAGGAAAAAAAATGAACCAAGAAGAATAAAAGGTTAATCTCTTCCAACAAATGTTTTTCCGTACGTTTTGTCTATTTAAGGGTTGATCTCTTTCGATAATTTTTTTGTCATACACATCGACTAAGAATCAAATCTTAAATTGAATCCTGAATCAAATGGTTAAGAGACTCAAATATCTATCACTTGTATTACACTATGTTGATTATTTTTTTATCTAATTTAAATTATACTACCTCTTTAAATCATCAATATTAAATTGACATAGAATTATGACATACAACCAACTTTTATATAAGTATCATAATCAAAATTGTTGTATTGATATAATAATACCTTCTTTCTTCTGGTTTAATCAATTAATATTTTATAATTTCGTATAAGAAGAGTGAACAAATAACAACCAGCTAGTTCAACCAACAAAATCTTTTAAAGTTTTTTTTGTTCGTTGAAATTTACTTACTTATAAAAATAGTACATCATTCTCTATATATAGGAATATGTTGATTAACTCGCATGAATTAAGACAATTTATAACAATATTAAAATTTGATAATACTACTACTACTAATTAATAATAATAATAATAATAATAAAATGATTGCATATTTTTTTAATTTCACTTTTCAAATAATTGAAACTCATCAGCTTACTTTATGAATTATATAGATTTCCCAATCTATAATTTTTTTTTTTTTTTCCAATTTTACTCATAAATTAATATTGTATGTTGAAGGTGGTAAAATAGGCACCCTACACAGCTTCAGTGGCAAAACCAAAATTATTAGATTCGACGCCTTTACCTACGTTTGAACTCGAGACTTTGCAGTGTAAGAATTTCAAGGATCTTTACCATTTTATCTATGCAAAAAAGATGAGGAATGATATTTTGACAACCAATTTCCAACAACTTTTAGTGACAATTTTTTTCCTCTCTTTTTATTGAACAATAACAATAGAGAGAGAAAGGAAGAGCAGAAATAAAAGTACAATAAGAGTATGAGAGAGAGAGAATTGTCAAAAAAGTTGTTAAAAAATGAATGTTCAAATATCATTTCTAAAAAAAAAATAGATACCCTATACACGCTCTAGTTATGTCCACCTCTTTATCCTAGTTGAAACCTGAAATCTTCCTTATGTGTGTGTAATTTTCAAGTGGTGACTTATCAAAACAACAATTGTTTCAAAAAATAGGATAGAGTAATTAGCCAATAGAGGGTTGAAAGTGAAAATCCCCTAATTTCATAATCTCACATCGTCATTTTTTTTGGATAGATAGACGAGATGACAAACTTACATACACGGTGGAGGTACCGGGGTTTGAATCCTGGTCATGACGTTCAGCTTAACAATTTCGACATTTTTATCAGTTGAGTTAGAGAAAATGGTAAAGTGATAATTGCATTTCATTTGATCAAATGATTTGACCAACTCTTGAATCAACCGTAAATCTACAATATTATAAATATGATTCATTTATTCAATATCCAATCTATCTAAAAAAATATAAACATTTAGTTAGAAACAACCCAAAGAAAAAATTATTTGAGTGCACACATATAAAATTGAACACATACAAACATAAAATTCTATATCATTTTTTGTCAAAACAAAATAAAATTCTATATCATTTAATAATTTTAAAAATATATATTATTTACTTTCTTCTTATTTTACTTTTTATTTTTTGCTTATATGTATGGGTGTGCCTAAATATGGTGCTCAACCCTTGTTATCATGCAAGGCCTTCTCCTAAAAAAGGCAAATTATATGGCACACCCAAAAATTTGAGTGTATTGGTACGCCAAATCATTAAATTAATAGTTAAATGTGTTATTTTTTTAAGAGAAAAATTGTTTTCTATCCTCTATAATTATAATAATTAAATCTTATTTACCAAAAATGTTGACAGAATAAAATTTAATTTTTTTGAATTTTTAGTACTCATAATAGAGAATTTTGATTATTTTTTACAATAAAATGTAAAAAAAAATTAGTATGATTTTTATAAACAATGAAATGATGTTTTTTTTTATGAAATGATATTTTCTAAAATATAAACATCAACAAATAGCTCTTTATTTCATAAAAATAATAGTTATTATATAGATTTTTAAAGTAAGAGTATCAGTACACCTTAATTTACAGGTGTACCGTAGAAGTTTCCCAAAAAAACCAATAAAAAATCGGTATCTTAAGACTTTTAATCAAAGATTAATTTGTGTTCTCATACTTATTCAGATGTTCTGATGTTCGGTTATTTTCATTATTTATTTTTTTTTTTTGAAAGAATAAAGAGTTATGTTCATTATCATTTTACAAAAATTTATTGGGCCCCATTTTTATACTTTTGATTTTGTCAAATTCGATAAATTTCAATTGTAAGATGATCAACATATATACTCCTTTCATTCCTTCAAAAAAAAAAAATATATACTATAACCCTTTCATGTTTGATTCAAATTTGAGAATTAGCTATCATATATAGTCAAACACTGTTTTTTGGCACGGTCAAAAGTCAAAGCCGGAACCACATGTCAATCTCTTTAATTTTTATTTTTCCATAAGTTCTTTGGGGAGGGTAATTTCATTTAAAATATGTTGGATACGAAATGTAGATATTTTTCGATTAAGATTTAAATATATAGATTCACCATGTTATAAGAGTCTGGTCATTCTATCAAGACCCCAACTTCAATGGTTACTATTTTCCACTTTTATTTTACATATGTAAATCATATTCAAATCACTTCCTTTGGTGGTCATATTATAAAAATCACTACCTTCCACATATCCATTTTTTCCACCAAATTTTTTACTCTTTCCTTTCTTCCATTTAAATTGATAGCAATTGAAATTGTAACCGTTTGTTTCACAAAAAAATTAAAGGTATTTTTCGTGAAAAAAATAATAATAAAAGGGAAATTAAGTTTTTCCTTCGCCTTTCAGCTTCATATATAGAAGTAAACTTATGGCACTATCAACACCTACCAAGTTTCTCTAATAACCCTGCTTGGTTATAATAGAAAGTGTAGTACAATATTACTTATAATGTTTCTATATAAATGTCTAGTTAGATAAAAAATAATTGGCTATCAAAACTATTTTCTAAAGTACTAGATATATTACTACCAAAAAAAACATCCCTAGTTATGGTGTCATTGTTCAACTATACAACTAAGACATTAATATATGAAATGGACAAATTTAATACACTAGTAGTGTATGTGTAAAATCATCTCAAAGTGTTCATAGTAAGAGACTACTAGTTGTAGTAAACAACTAAACATGTGAAGTTTATTGGGACCAGTGGTCAAATCAAGAAAAAATGGTTAGATAAATTATAGATCAGTGATCAAATCAAATGAGCTCTTTACATTAATTACAACATTAATTAACTTTAACAAACGGTGTAATAGTTTTTGTCTGGTTGTATGACTAGGTGAGGAGGTAGTGTCAATGGCTTAATCCAACAAATTAATGCACATGAAAATCGTTAAACAAGTCCTTCTAAATATTCCAAAGCACGTGACAACATAAAAAAAATGTACTAATAAAGAAAGGAAGTAGTTAAGGGATTCAAACTCATCACCCATTGGACAAAGTTTACTCTTAAATTTTGTTCGTGAAATTAAAGCAAAAGTAATGCAATATTCAAAGATGTAGATGTGAAAATGAATATATTATATTGAAGAGGATGCAAAAGGAAGTATTGAAGTGTAGTATGAGTAATTGTAGAAATATAGATGAGAGATTGTTATCAATGTGACTTGTAGCTAGAATAGCTTTATCAAACTGATTCTATAGTCGTTGGATTTAGTGGGTCTTCCAATATTTTACGCGTCCTTTCGTATATGGTAATTGCATATTGATGTAATGTATGATGTATGATATGAATATGATATTAACCTTCATGGTGCCAGCTCATAATTCCTCAAGAAGTTGGAAAGAAAGAATTCTCAAGAAGTTGGAAATTAAAGAAAGAAGAAAAAAGCGAAAAAGCTATCAAATATAACTGTTTAGGCAAGCTATAATAATTAAGGATTTACATTCACATGTGCATACATCATAAGCATATTGCATGAGTTTCAGCTTATGCGCATATTCTTTTTTGTCGGGGTTTGAACCCCGACCTTACATATATTATACATTGTCCATACCAACTAAGTTAAGTTCAAGAGGACAGCTTATGCACATGTGAGAGAATAACTTACTGAACAAGTTCATGTAGCTTGCAGGGTAAAAACCGTAAAAACCCTATTTGTATTTCATGTAAAATTTACTATTCAATTTGCTATGATTTTTTTTTTCTTCGAAATGTTAAAGAATGTGTTTATAATACTTGTTAAATTTTATCTTAGAAAATGATTATTCAACTTAAGTTAACTATTTCTTTCAAAAATATTTTAGTTAACTATTGAAAGTTCAAGATTTATTATCTCCAATACAAATTAAATTTCAATATTTTTACTTTTTTTAACTAAACCTATATTTCATGTAGAAACTATTGTTTTTAGAGCATTTAGTTATATTTCCCAACAAATTGATTTTTCCATTTTTCTTTCTGTTACAAGATTGAAATTCATTCATTCAACAAGGCTAAAATGCCACGGATAATACAGGTGTAGACAACTATCCATTGTCGGGGCAAAGTACAAGATTATTGCAAATTCAACTAAATACAACACTCTGGACCACACAGGCATGAAAGCTTCAAAGTCCCTAACACCAAAACACCTAAAACTGAAAAAGGCAGCATCATATTCAATCAAGAAAAGCCATACAACAACAACCACATAATAAGTACATAAGACTAACCACCAAAGAAGACTGAAAACTAAACACATATGATATAACTGGAAGAAGAAGAAAAAAAACAGAAAAAAAAAAAACAAAGGTAATTGCTCATCTCTTATCTGTTTTTGCTCGTTTCCGTCAAAATAGCCGAGCGTAAGTTAACTCACGTAGGTGCATTTTCAACGCAAGTTAACTCATGCAGGTGTATTTTTCAACGTGAGTTAACTCACGTTGAATGGGAATGAGCAAAAACATATAGGAGAATAGCAATTCTCAAATACAAACAATAAACACTAGTGTACATTATAGCCCAAATTACTTGTTATTATGGCCCAAATGAAACCATCAATCCCAAGTACAAGAATATTACTCTTCTCCCTTTCAAAGTTGCTCAATCCCACCCCAAACTTCCAAAATTAACTGTAGCGCAAGTTAACTTTCGCTCGGTACCCAACGTGAATTAACTTGCGTATCCAGAGTTGGAGAAGAACAAATATATATATTTTTCACCGGAGCAAACTATGATGATACCACTCTTGCAGACATACTTTTTGCTGGGTACCAGCGCAAGTTAACTCACGTTGGATATCAAGCGGAAGTAAACTTGTGCAAGGGTTAATTTTAGAAGTTTGGGGTGGGAATGGTTAATTTTAAAAGAGAGAAGAGCAAAATTCCAAGTAAAATAACGTGTGATTGATTATGGGCTTTCGACCCAAATTACTTAAGGGATATCTACCAATACAACCAGAAAATTGTTGTTTTGACCTGCATTGTTTCTTAGAAACACATGGAAATAACCAAAAAAACTCTAACAGTAGTTAACTATTGTTGAGTTTTTTGATCATTTTCACGTGTTTTTAGGAAACTAGTGAGAACAACAACTTTCATACAACTATCTCACCATTTTTCTTTGGAGATGATCACACTATTTTTTTTAGAAGAATTTAGATAGATTGCATATGATTCATGATTGCTAATTTGTGGAAAAAAATGTCAATTTATGTCATGTTGTCATAAATTTTCGGAAGTTGAAATGGTGTCTTTGAAAAAGAGAATAATCACGTTCATTGGCGGAGGCACGTTGGTGCCAGGAGATGCAGCTGCATCCCCTCAAATTTCAAAATCCACACTAATTTTTTCATATTTTATGCACTATGAACCCCCTGAAAAATAAGTGTTGCACCTGCTTAATTTCAAAATCCAATAGTCAGTGTTGTGTCTGCTTTCACACACACACACACATACCCACCAATAGCCTTTCAAATAAGTTTTTTCGTTCGTGTCTAATTTAGTTAGTTACTACCAATATAGTATAGTATTATATTATACGAGAAAATCTTAGATGGACACAATCCCAAATCAAAATGATTTGGGCACACTCACAAAACATAAAAAAATTTGAATGAGAATAAAATGAAATGATATTAATTTATGTGATTGATTTATTTTTGTTTTAGTTTTTTCATCTTATGTGAGTGTGTCTAAATCTTTTTGATTTAAGGTTGTGACTATATTAGACTTTCTCTATATTATACTTTGCTAAAGATATAATATTATATTATATTTATTAAATAGATGTAAGAATATTATTATGTACTCACTTTGGTCTTTAAATATGTTTATAAATATATTGTAAAAAAAATCGTAAAGCATTAAATACACTCACTAATATTAAAAATAAATAAATGAGAGTTGGAAAAGTGTTATAATTAATACCTATAAATTAAAAAATTGTGACATTTTCTTATAAATAGTACTAACAAGCTAATAACTTAGCGTTGGAGATATCTATTTTTTCGCACCGGCTTTCTCTTGAGAGGTTATAAGGTGCTTGCAATAATATTGGGTTTTAAAAAGAAGTACTAAAAAAGTCTAAAAAAAAAATTTCTTATAATAAGAATCAAAGGTTATAATTATTAATTAAAGTTAAAAAGTTTCCACTCATTGCTCAGGGCATAGACTCGTCCCTATGTAAACGAAAATTGTAGAATATGTATATACTTTTTTCAATACCATTTAAATAGAATATAATATAATTTGGGTTTTTCTATCATGTGCAAATTTGCACATGTTAAGAAGTTTAAAGTAGTAACTTTGACTTGAAACTTGTGTTTTTTAACTTTTAATCAATAATTGTTGGTTTTCAATGAAAAGATACTACTTTTAGTTACCTTGTTAGACAAACCCATATAATTTTTAGACACACGTATATATATATATATATATATTAAGGTTTAAAAGTTTGAACCCCCTGATCTAGGGTCCTAACAACGCCACTGGTCACGTTTTCAACACACGATGGATTCAAAAAAAGTACTGACATTTTACAATGAAGTAAAATTTCTCAAACTATATATCAAAACTCAAGCCTTTCATGAAGTTGTATAAAAATTGAATATCGCATATATCAAGCATCAACAATACATTTCAATCATGGAAAACACAATTTTTAGAATCTTATAATCATTTCCTAGGCTTTCATTCATGAAAACCGAATACATCAAAACAACATGCAGAGTAAAGAAAACATAATGATGTAGACATTTTTAAGCAAATGCGTAGTGAACAAATGAAATTTTTACTAGAGTAATGCTAGCAATACTCTCTTTTGGACACTTTCTCTAATATTTACTTTTTTATTGGTTTAAATCATTGTGGGTCTACACTTTAAAAATTGAACTCACACAAAGTGGTGAGACATATATTGATTTTATCCAATAAAAGAATGAATGTTAAAGAGAGTGTTAAAAAATGAGTGTTGCTAACATTCCTCTTTTTATTATGTTATAAGACTCCGAACATAAATCATCTATCAATTTCAACTTACATATATAAAATTAAGAATGGATTATAGGAACAACGTCCTTGTTAACAATAACTAAGTTAATTTGATTCTAGACATTTAAGACAATAATTTTTACTATAAATCACGTATGGATACATGTAAGACATGATAAACATAGACGCCCTATATAAGCTTCATAATATCAACATTATCCAAACATTAAAATTCAAGCAACATGTGATATAACTTCAAGTAAATTTGAGCAAGTCACTATAAGGTATTACATGCAAGGAAGTAAAATCAATTTTATTGTACAAGTCCATTATAAGATAATAGTCCCCGATTTCTCCAATATCTATGAAGCTAACACACACACACCTCAACTCAACATGATTTAATTTAGAGTGTTCTAAGATGGTTCACGTTTCTCCTATTTCTTTCCATTATCTACAACATCTACCAAGTTTTCAAAATAAAAACATGAATATTATAAATATTGAACCAAATTTAATGACGGGTGTGTTTCTATTTCTAGCTAATAATAAAAATCACAATTGTAAAAATAAACAAAATTAATACATATAACAACATCTCATTTTATTAATAGAATTCATACAATAATTGATACATTGATACATTTATTCGAATTCACTAAATAATCTACTTATTTTCTTTTTACCCTCTTGGGGTAAAAAGAACAAAAAGTTCTTTTTACCCTATTGGGGTAAAAAGTGACCAGCCTTCTTGGGGCAAAATAGTGAGTAGTCTTCTTGGGGAAAATACATCATCAACCCTTGGGCTAAATTTAAATCTAGTTCTTTTTATACCCCAAGATTCTTTTTACCCACGGTAAAAAGCTTTTGGGTTAAAAAGAAGCGAACTTAATTTTATCCCAAGGGTTGATCACTTCCCTAAGTCGGCTACTCACTATTTTGCCCCGAAGAAGTCTGATCACTTTTTTCCCCAAAGAGACTATCGAAAAAAAATGAAAGAAGAGAAATAGAGGGAGAGAAAGTGATATGGTGTGAGGAAATAGAGAAGTATGAAAGGCTATTTATAGGTGGGAATGGTAGTGTAGGTTATAACCACCATAAATGTAGTAAAAAAAAAAACGTGTGAATTGAAGGGTAAAAACCTGACCACCGTCCAAAATACGTTTGTTCATGAGCTTAGACCACCGGCCAACGTGCGTGAGTTAACTCGCGCCCAAGCCAGTGGTGCGTGACTTAAGTCACACATAACTTATAAGGTGCGTTAGTTAAGTCACGCTGCGTGAATTAACTAACGAGGGGTATGTTGGATAAATCAGTTGGACTCGAGCAAAAAGTGTTGGGAGAAGAGCATAATTCATAACAATTTAACTATTCTTATTCTTAGGATTCATCATTCTATTATTAGGCAAAAGAGTCATTTGAAATTATTCAACACTTATTTAGTTATTTACCAGTAGAGAATAGTAAACACACCCCCCATATCAATCTGGACATGATTCACCAATTTTTATTTTGTGATCATATAGTTTCACTTATCACATCCAAATCAAAGTCAGAAAACAAAGAAAGGACAGCCACCTACAAAACGACAACATAGTCGGTGATGTGGTTTCCACGTGTCACATATTCATTGGATATAGGTACGGTGTACGTTGTTATCTCCTTGTAGGGTAGGGCCCGTCATAGTGGTCCATTGGCCCACCAGCCGACCATAGCCAATACAGTTTAGAATTAGATGGACGATCATATGCCACCTAGTATATGATTTGACACCAACGGTAAAAAATAAACCTACAATTAATTAGTAAATATGTTTATTTTTTTGCTAACAGTAAATATGATGTTATTAAAAATTCAACCATTTAGACCCAAACTATAGTTCATAAACCTGTCACAGAAAAAAACTATACCATAAGTCTAAAAGATGAAATGATAATAAGGTAGAAAAAATGTATAATCAGTACCTAGTCTAAGTTGGTTGCGCCTAGTTTGTTCAAAATATAAGATAAATAAAATTCCAGAATGATCAATATGTTAATGTCTTCGAGAAGTTTAATCTTGAAGTACACCCATAAATTTTACCATTGATGCGATAAGTGTTACTATCTAAGATTGAGTGGTTAAGCAAGTTTTTACAATTCTCAAGACCTTGGATCAATCCTTGTATACTAATTACTACGAGATCTTTTTGCATTTTCATGATATTTGCTTCGCAAAAATAACATAGCGTCCGAGGGTTCAAATTTCAGATCTTATTTAAAAATTCATATAGTAGGAAAACATACATGTGGGGACTTGATTGAGGTTTCATCACTCGTGAAATTAGAGGTTGGGTTTTTACGGTAGAACAGACAGTCCTAAAAGTTGCGTCAAACAAAATTGTCAAACATGAGAAAACATGTTCTGACAATCAACATATTTTTATACCATTTGCTTTTGGCACTTCTACATAGAATCCAAAGGGTCACGCACAACAATGTCATGACTCCAAGATTCATGAATGTTTCTTTACGAGAATTGATTTTGCTATCTTAAGAGGCTTAGCAAACACAGTTTATTGTTCATTTTCCTTCTATTCAAGTGTAATTAATTATTGATATATAATGAAAATATAAGAGAATTTTGATTTGAAAAAAAAGTATAGGACAATTCAATCGGTATAACTTTGGACGAGTCTTTACTACGGTTAAATTATTTTGATGATTCAGCTACAATTTTATTTTGGTTCAAGCGATTTAAGACGATTGAATGATTATCTAAAGATCTCGCTGGTTTGATATCCTATTGGTTTTTTTAAAACAATGGTTCAAATATTGAAGAATGCCAAACACACTCAACTCTTTGGACCCTAAAAAAAACTGATGAAGCTTCACCAATGATGTGGCCTGAGTTCGAATGCAACTTTAAGCATACAACAAAGTTAAAACTTCTAAAAAAAATTATTGTTCATTTGGGTCATGTAAAATTTGATGGATTAGTCTCCACAAATTGCGCGTGGAGGATACACCCGATTTACGCTAAAAAAATAGTGCTTTCATGAGTCCACAAGTCCTGTTAATCTGGGTAGACATTTAGTGCAAACTAACTATTAATCATTTAATATCTTAATTGTTTTTTACACATATTTTAATTGTTATGCCCTGATTTTTATTTTATTTTTACATAACGCCACTTTATTATATCGGTTTATAAATAATTTACACAAATATTTACTTTTTTTATTTGAAAGAACACAAATATTTACATGTAATTAGATGTATCTGTAAATAAATTTTTTTGTCTGAAAAATTTGTAAATAAGTTTTACTTAAATTGCATAAAAAATAGTTTTACTTAAATTAGTCACTCCTAAAAAAAAGTTTTACTTAAATTAATGATTTTACTTTATGCTATTTAATCATGATTAAAAATTAAAAATAATTGTTAATTTGGTGGTTTCCCCTTACATACGACTGCACAAAGCACATAGTCATAGAACCAAAAGAATATGATGGCATCGATGAAAAATCATGCTCCATAATTCATTCTCCCAATAGAGTGATCCAAAATAAGCATTATTTAATAACATTGTTACCTCATCTCTAAGCTTTTGCCACCATTATTGCCAAACATGCTTACTAGCATTCAGTGAATGGGGTGTCAAATCCCAAGATTCTTGAACTGCCCCCACCTCATTTCTTTCATCAACTTGTGCCCTCAAACCTCTATATAAACCATTCTCAATTCCATTATTTTTCATCAAAATTAAAATATAGTTTCCTATAGCAATCTTAACTTTGTTCTTTAAGCATTTTCTTTGTATTCCAATTATGGCCACTGTTGAGGTAACTCTATCAATTTCAAGTACTTGGTTTTTCATCATAATTTTCTTTTATTTGTTTTCCATTTGATTTTAAACATTGATTTATCAAAGTATTCATTTCATTACCCTGCATTGCTCCCACATGACATGTTTTAATCACGGTCGCAATCACATTGTGATTCATATTGCATAGAATCGCAGTCAAATGTAAAACATATGGTTCAAATCGTGTCACGATGTAACCAGAGACATTAAAATATTGATGACCTTTTTTTAATGCATTAGATTTTCTTTTTGAAAGAAAGAAATGCATTAGATGGGTCTAATAAAATTGATCTGCCTTCCTATTTACTCAAGAAGGTATGAAAGAAACATTATAAAAAATTTGAAGAACTTAAAAATGGAAATTCTAATTATAATTATAATTATAATTGGTTACCACATTAGAGAAAGTCACATGAATTAATCATGCACATTTTCCATGTGTCATATTAGTCAAAGTATTGAAAGAAACATCAATTTTGAGTCTTTTATGTTTAGTCGCAACCCTTCCGTTCATAAGGAAAAATTATCTTGTAATCACTAAAAATCGATTAGGAGGTAAGTAAATTTTGAACAAAAATTGTTTTAGATAGGATTCGAACTCAGGTTCTACTAAACAATGCGTTTAACTTAAGTTCATTAATCACTTCGTTTTAGTCAGCCTTGTCTAATAAACAACATTTGAATTTTGATCTGAATATGATTTTGCAGGTTGTATCAGCACAGACTGCACTCTCCGACGACACGGCTCAGTTATCATTGAAATCTGATGCAAAAACCACCGAAGAAATCGTTGAGAGTCCAATCACACTAGCAGCATCAGAAACCAAAGAAGAATCTTCAGCTGAAGAAGCAAAACCAGTGGTTATAGCTGAGGCTAAAGAGGTGGTAGAAGAAGTTGCTGTGACTGTGAAAGATACAGAAGAGGAAACAAAGAAGGAAGAACAAACCGAGATAAAGGAACCTGTCGAGGAAACAAAAGAAAACGGTGATTCTGTTAATGTCGAGGAAACCAAAGAAAACGATGATTCTGTTGTTGATGTTGTTCATGAAAAACCAGCTGTAGAATCTGAGACAGAAAATGTTGTTAAGGATGAAAATGTGGTAGCTGAGCCTGAAACTAAGGACAATGTTAAGACGGAAGAAGCCTCAGAAGAGAAAAGTGAGGAGAAGGTTGAGAAAGAAGAAGCCTTAGATGAAAAGAAAGAGGAGGAAGTGATCACCAACAATGAGGCACATGGTGAGACTGAGAAGAATGAAAAAGAGGCTCCAATTGAGAAGAGTGAATAAGGGGAAAATGTGTGAAGTTTATGGAAGTGTTTAATTAGAGAGAGTGGTTAATTACTTTAATCACTTTTAAGTTAAGTTTCATTATGTCTTGTTGTTGAATGTCTTTTTCTTGTTACTTTTTAGTGGTGTAATAAAATAGCTATAGTACTTACTACTAGTAGCTAAATGCATGGGCGATGTGATGACCCATTTGAATTTACCTAATGTAACCTTTTCAGTAATATGTTCCTTTGTATGATTATGCATTTTGGCTTTTGTTTGTTTGTTATAATAAATATGTAAGATTTGTTATAATATCTTTCTTTGAGTAATGTCCCTTAGTCACGTTTACATAAAATCTCTTTGGTAAAAAAAAGTGTGTAAAGTATCACATGATAAACGTACTTTTAATCAAGATCACGAGAAATATATAAGTCCCTCTTAAGTTTTAATCAATTAGTTTTTTTTTCTTTAAACCTACTTTTGACCCCTTAACTTTATTTAAATTTGGTATTACGGTGTATATGTCAAGATCACGACGACCCACTGTGATTTTCCAAAAGCTACACTTTGAAGCTTCTACAAAATCATGGTTGGATCATTGTGATTCTAACATATCTGCTGTCATAGCAAATACACATTTTACCTATGATATCCTCTTGATTTTGACCAAGTCAACGCATAGATGAACATCAAATTTAATGACTCAAATGTCACATATGTATTTTATCAATAACTTAAACTACACTTTTGACCATCCAATTTACACAAACCCGCAATTTTGACCCCTCAATTTATACAAATCATGGATTTTGACTCTCAACATTGACGTTGACTTGGTCAAAATCAATGGGAGTGTCACAAGTGCAATTTTTAAATACTAGGGCTAAAATGACAAGTTTGTGAAAGTTGGGATCAAAATTGCATAGACTTGGTGTTTTTGTTAACGATAATCAGCATTCAAATCCATACCCATTTACCAAACCTTTATCACTTCGACTAACCTAAGTTAACATTTAATATGTTCCACTCGTTTAGCTCCATTCAATCAAATATATCTAAAATGCTTCAATATATAAATATATATTTTCAATTCCGTTGTTGAAAGGGTGGACAATATCACTAATAATAAGAACACCAATAATATTCCTTGGTAATAACTTTAAAATGAAATAAATTGATACGCTTAATTCGATATATAAAAGAAGATACAAGTGAAATACGAGAAAAGTATTGAGAGAAAAAAAAGTGTAAAGTCAAAATAAAATGTAAAGCAAGTGGGACCAAAATTAAGTTGCATGTATATTGAATAAATGTGAACCATTAGTTTCTCTTACAAAAGCAGGATTGGATAAATATAGTTTGTTTGTTGAGTGACATTGAAATGGAATCACTTGTATCAAAGACAAGAATGGTAAGAGGCAGAGAGGAAGTGTATGTGGCAGCAATGCCTCTAAGGGCTTCAAAGGGACCACCACAATTGCTTATGTCTGCTGCTTACTCCCTTAATATTTGGGATTTGCAGCATTTCATGGTCATCATCAAACCTTCCTCACCTTCAAAGGTTTCTATCCTATTCCTTCCTCACATTTTATTGCTCTTTTTTTTTTATCGAGAAAAAAAGTTTAGCCGAGTTGAGTCCGAAGGCTATTCAGGCCGGAGCAGGCCTCGAGACGTAGAGAACGTCTTATATTTTATTGCTAATATTTACTTTCAGGTTCTAGTTTTTGATTTTCAACCAAAAGATCCTGAAGATATATATGTGGCACTAGCAGTTTTATCTGGTAGAGCTGTGCCAGGTCAGATTTGGACTTTATTTATAACTTGTGAACTTTCTGATTGGATTTTCTCGACTTTCTTTATCTAATTCTCGACTTTGATCATATTCTTAGGAGCTGTTCTTGTGAGGAAGTTAAAAAGATTGCCGCGAAGCAAATGTTGGCTAGTTGGATATGCAGAAGCAGATGCTGTGGAAATAGCAAGTGAATTCAACAAAAAATGGGAAACAGATTTGAGAATCGGTGTTAATGATTGTCGCGATTATACCATTGGTAATAAGTTATTTAAATAATGAATTTCATGTTACATATGTCCTATGTAAAGAGTTATGTAGCATCGATAAGTGCTTGTATATTATCACTAATCACTATATCAATCACATGATAAATTTTGAAATTATGAATATCTGTGAACATTATTCAATCTGAATTTTTGGTCGATTTAAAGGTTTGGTCAGACAACTCATTGGCGAAGAAGATGTGCTGAAACGTCTGAGAAACCAGGGTAGCTAGAGGTAATTCATACACTTTCTAGCTGATCTTGACATTGAATTGCTTTCCTATGGATCATGCTATAATTTCACCATATATTGAACTGTCTGAGAAACATGGCATTGAGAGATGGAATTTGGATACTATCCAACCAAAAACTATATGTCAACATGTAATTAACTTACTAGGAGACTAAAATAAAGGAATGGTAACAGATTATGACAACATGCTATTGTTATGAGGTTATCCTGGTTTTTAACTGATTTTTTGCTTGTTTTATTGTGCTGCAGATAATGTAAGAAATGATTGTGCTTCCAAATACTTAATAGCAAACTCTTAACATATGGATGAAATAAGATGTTAGAAAAATTAAGAGAAGCAAACATAAAAATGCATTGATGTTAGCAAATTTTTGTGTCTAATTCTTATATAAGAGAAGAAATTACTTCATCCATATTAGTTCAGATGCAGAATCTAAATCTGGTAGTTTACACAATACATAGTATTTCAACCATATGGTGATAAACTTGTCCTAAGGAACTTGAGTGTTTTTCAATAAAAGAGACCAAAAACAGGAGTAGTTTGTTCAACCAACTTAATTTATTGAAAAACATGTTCACAATGAATAGGTTGATGTTTAGTCTGCTCTTAAGATTGTTATTAAAACCAATCTTAAGACCAGTATAAACATCACACCCCATTCCTTGTGAAGACTCTTTTCAATAAATTAAATGAATTGAAAAAACTATTCAAGCTTTCGGGTCTTTCTTCTTGGACAACACTCAAATTCCCGAAGAAAGGTTTCTGACCATATTGGAAGAAGTTGGACAACAAGGCTATACTGAAATGCTATTTGTAACACATTTCCTGCAAAGTAGGGGGAATAAGAAGGAAAAAGGGGGAACGAACAACATCAAAGCAACAAGACGTATGCATTTATTTAACAACAACAAGCTTCTTTTGTGTATCAACCAACAAGGCAAAGAATCAAAATAAATGATTCAAACTTATCTTCTCATGTTGATATTAAAATTTGACTTTTCTTTTGTCATTTAGTCTATTGGATAGAATTCCACTTTTCTAAGGCAAATAAGTAGAGAAACCGGAATTCGGAATTCGAATCCCAACTTCGTATATATAATGCAATGCCCTATGAACTTAATTTATAAAAGTTTATCTTAGTATTTTCTTTTACCAAACCTGCTTATACAATAACGATGGGTATGTTTGACCTGACTTTATTTTAGTTTCTATACTCATAAAAGTAGAAGTAGGACCAAACCATATTTTAGAAGAGGTCTAACAAAACAAAGGATCATATGTATAAAGAACACATTGTTGATATAAGAGGTTTCTTAATAAGGTTTCGATGCAACTTTGAATTTGAAAGTAATTTTTAAATTAAATGAGCAACAATTGTCAAACAACTTTAACTCTATTTACAAAATTCTTATTTATAAATTTAATTTTAAAGTGACTTTTATGTGTAAAAATAGTTTGACCAAATGTAACCTTAATATTTATTCATCTATCCCTCTTACTTGAAATATAAAACAACAACTTTTTTGAATAATTCTAGTTAAATAAGACGCATCACTAAAAAGTATATTTATTGTCCCCATGAGTTAAACTCAGTTGGTTGAACAATGCATAAAATATGTATTTATTGCCAACAACTTTTTTGATACTTTTTTTTAGTATATTTGTGTTTTTTTCTTTTCTATAATACCCTTAATTATGATCTTTTTTACCTCCTAGTTATATCGACATACGTAATTCTATAATATTACATATTTAGTAGAATAAGTGTATGTGTTCTTGCTAAACTTAAAAATTATTGAAGTTGTATCCGAGCCCCACAATTATAGTTTTTTTTTTGACAAATAAAACTTAGCAATCGAAGAGTTCTCAATACAAAAAGGAGTGTTCTCAAAGTCTAAGGATGTGAGCAAACCATATTCACTTGTCTCATAGTATACTTTACCTTAAAGGTTACATACAATGCTAAACTATAAACAATATTGAAAATTAAATTTCTAAACTCATAAACACCTACATGATTTGAGTGAACTACTACTTGTGAATCACTTTTAAACACCTACATGATTAGAGTGCTAAATTCATTGTTCTAACATGATTTTAATTCACACGTAAATCACTTTGCATTTAATTCACTCTTAATTAAAATCAACTCTACATATAATCAATTAAAAGTCAATTTTAATAGCATACACACTAGACTTCAAAATTACAGCACAGTAGACTTCAAAACGACAAAACAAAACTGAAATTGCAGATTAGATTATAGGTTCTTGTACATACATGGCTTGTTGGTCTTCAATCCACCATGTGAAATTGCTGTGGGGTTGTTATATTCACCAATATGTGCTGTGTACATTTTGGAATCTTTATCCCCTTCTCAATCCATATCCCTTTATGATTTGAATACGGTGGAGAGATTGATACATTCACATGCATTCACTCATCTCAAACGAACTAATCTATTTGAAGCCACCAACATACATCTCAAATAAACTCGAACTATGAAACCCTCACATTGCATGCACACTATAACATAATCATATATAGCCAACTCATGCATCAATTATGATAACTTAGTAAAGCTTGTTTATTGGCCCCAATTTGTATCAAGTTGGTTAATTCTCTCATGCAACTGGCTTATTGATACAGTTACTACTCAGTCTTACCTCCAAACGAGAAAAGGAGAAGGAACATTAACTTTTTGAGCTTCAATCAACACAAATTAAGGTATATGATGGGGTAAATCTGCAAGTGCACGGTTAGTAAAAAGAGTATTGTTCCGACTACGAGTTATGAATTCAATTAACTTTAAATAATGATTAGATGAGAGTTTGATATTAAAAAGTTTGGATTTTTAATGGTTTAAAATAATAATAATAAAAGCGCCTTGGGATTATTAGTTCATCTTGGTGACAAACCCTTCACAATCCAAACCCTAAACCTAAAACTTTATGTTGGACCCACTTTCTAAAGACAAGTTTCTCTTAAGCCTATCACATCTCCTTTCGGTTTCAGTGAGTGTGTTCCTCTAGCAACCACGCCTATTCTCATGGTTGATTGCTATTGGAATCATTGAAGAACGAAACTTTATTTGTCTCAAGGTTTGCTAGACTATTCTCATGTTTCGCAATCCTTGTCTAATTTCACTTGTTCCAATATCAAAATTTCTTCTTTCGATGCTTCGCTTTGATATTTGTGATGATGAATTAACAAGCACTAACCCTTCGCTATCGCTTTATGAGTTTGATACTTGTTAATTCATTATAAAAACGGTGAAATTAGATTAGAAAATATATTTACATAAATTTAGGGTTCGAGGCTTGGTTTGATTAGGATTAGGTCATTAGACTCATCCAACAATCCCAAGGCAAGACGAGTCTACTCACTCACGTTCATTGTAGATATAGAAGAAAAGAAGAAGAAGAAGAACATAAAATAAATGTGAACTTTTATTCAAAGAAACAATTGTCACTTATTATTTCCAAGAACAAAAGATGATTTACAAACTAGATGGCTGCTCTCTTTATAGTCTAACATTGACTTGAGCCCCAAGATTTAAATCACTAAAGTGTTGCACAAGAAAACATGTGCTCTAGGTCAGAAATACTAAAATAAGCAGCTTGTCAAAGAAGGAAAAACAGCAAAAGGGCAATATGGGGCGCGCCTATGCTATATTTTGGCAAAAGATCTTCCAATTCTTTGCACAAGATATTTTTGTATAAGATCTTCATATTTTTACCATGAATCAGCTCCAATTCTCCTTTCTTTTGCTCCAAGACTCAATCTTTTGAATATTTGATCCTGAAATAAAATAACTTGCAATTGAAGTAAAATAGCTCTAAAAGGAAATAAAAACATATTAAATCTAAATAAAATAAACTTAAATATTATATAAAAAACACTAATAATTGACTCATCAAACTCCCTCATACTTGAATCTTTGCTTGTCTTCAAGCAAAATGCATAAACAAGATTAACATATGACAATTACAATTAAAAACTTATGTCTCCTCCAAGACTTTATTTCAAGCGTACACTAATCACAACTTCAAGTATTACTTTTGAACTTTATTCAACCCAACAACAAGTCTCAAACGAATGTGTGTGTGGTCCAACCCTTTTCTTGCTCCTGTATAAGAGATATTATGAGGAAACAGGTTCTAACCTTAACACTAAACAAATCAAGAAAAGTTCTTTCTTCATTTCATATATGAGAGATGGGAATTATTTTGATCATTTGACATTTTACACATTAAGAGGGATTGCAGAAATTAAGGTTGGGAGACACCATCTTCACGTAGGAAGTCAGGTAAGGCAACTCCTTCCTAAAATTAGTGATGCCCCCCGTAGAGTCAATGATGCCCCCTATGTATGTATTAGTTTTATCCCCTTTTAGAAGGAATTACAGAAGCTAGTTAGTTTTAGAGACAACATCTTCACGTAGGAGGTTAGGTAGTGCAGCTCCTGCCCCCTAGAGTCAATGTTGCCCTAGAAATAATTTTGCTTCTGACCCTCTTTGTTTGATCTTTTTATTCCCCACGCAGACTTATATTACTTTTACTCTGAAGACTTTTAAGGGTCAATTTACCATTAGAGTTAGAACGTGCTCCTTAAAATACCTACTCATACACTTACTTAAGGACTGCAACTTTGTGCTTTTCTCTTTGGAGAATTTTCACAATAAAACATGATGTGGGTATAGCAAGAACACTTAAAACACAAGAAATTACTTTCATGTACAAAAAGAAACAACCATTTTGGAAGAGACAACAAAAAAATTTATGTCATAATTCACAATAAAAACAAGCTGTTTTACATGCCTTTTGCAACAAAACAAAAATTAAAATTCAATTGAGTTTGGAAACACTACGACACTTAACTTAAACAAGACACTTTATTGGCTCCCCCCACACTTGGGTGAAGCATTGTCCTCAATGATTCAAAAAAGAAAAGAAGAGATAAGAGGAAAGAAGAAGGAGGAAGAGGAAGGAAGAGAAAGAAATAAGGAAAGCTCACAATTTTATTGGGGTCCGTAAGGAGGATCTTGGAGATGAAGGTGTTGCATCATGAAACTATTTGTTCAATGGTTCATATTGATGGATTGTAAGCTTTCTTAAATTCAAATATGACTCCACCTATCTCTCATTGTACCTTAACATGTCGGACTAACGGGATGAAGGTAGTTCAGCCTCTCATACTGATCTCTCCCTTAGAGGTGATCTCTTGAATTTGTATAAGGTACGCCGATCAATTCATACATGTACGATTTAGCAATTGTTTGCATCTCATACACTTAATGTCTGTAGAGCATGTCTGCCAGCGTTGCATATAGTTGCATATAGCATCACATTTTGAATTGCATGATATATTTTTGCAGCTATTGTTTAAAATATGAATGAATTTTAGGATTATGAATTAGTGGTTAGTAGAATTACTTACAATTTTTTTATAATAAACCTACAGCTCTAATGACGTTTGGTCATGAACAGATTCAAGCTGCATTTCGCACAGATGAAATTCAAAGAACTCCTCGTACACCACAAGATGAGATGATAGAAGCAATATGCTACTTTCATGAGACAATTTGGAATGGAGTGCCAATTTTTTTGCGTCGTGTAGACACAGCTCTAAAGAACTTTGGAGTAAACGAATATGCACATATAATGCTCCTGTTAACCAACTCTATTCTTAAATGGGAGATTGTGATGGTATATTTATTTTTCCAAAGAAATGAACTAATGAGCACAACTATTTTAATACAAAACCTTAATTTTTCCGCAACTATTCATGTGGTATAAATTCAATTTTCCCCCTTACAATATGTCTAATGGACATTGCAGGTAATCATAGGGTAATTATTTTTGGTTATAATGATGGCTGAAAATTCGTACTTCTCTGCAATTATAACGAAATTTCATAAAGCATTAAGTACATGATTCTTAAATACTTGCTTTTGTCTTCTTTGGCAGTGGTCTATGTGACGTTGCAACACCAAGCTCTGTGTTAGGGCCGATGAGCTGCATATATGCTCAATGAGAGACACAGTACATTATATTGGTATGCATTATTCTGTTCCAGAGGCACCGTATTGGGTCATTCTTCTCAGAGTTATTAGCTAATGGGAACTCTGAAATCCCGGAAGAGACAACCTTCCCAAATGTTGATCAGGTACTATCCTCACAACAGTGCAATACACTGTTAAAAGATAACACCAATGGAATCGTTGTTCCTGAATGGTTACACTCTCTAACGTCCATTTCTTTTCTTGTAGTTTTTGGAACCTCATGAACTGATTTATAGGTCACTCTATGCATGTGGTGACTGATCGATATCAGATGGAAGCCTTCTCGATTTCTTGCATCAAGTTTCTACATTTGGACTTTCACTCGTACGACTAGATTTCTGCCAGGAATCATACAGGAACACTGATGTTATGGATGTAACCACAAAACACTTAAAGATTGGATCTTACCGAGAATGGTCAGAGGAACGCAGGCAAGAATGGCTCTTATCCAAGCTTAGTGGAAAGTGCCATCTATTCGGCCACGATCTCCCTAAGACAGAAGAAATTGCTGATGTTTTGGAAACTTTCAATGTCATTTCAAAACTTCCCTCAGACAACTTCGGTGAATATAACATCTCAATGGCAAAATCCATGTCTGATGTGCTTGCTTTCGAGCTTTTACAATGTGAATGTCACGTGAAGCAGCCTTTTAAAAGTTGTCCCTCTGTTTAAAAAGCTCGCTGATCTCGAGCCTGCTCTTGCTGCGGTCACACGACTTTTCTATATAGATTGGTTACAGAAACCTATTAATGGAAAGCAAGATGTTATGATAGGATACTCAGATGCGTAAAGATGCCGGCCATCTTCAGCTGCTTGGCCACTGTACATGGCTCGGGAGGAGGTCCAACTCATCTTGCTATATTGTCGCAGCCACCAGATAATATTCACTGCTCACTTCGGGTAACAGTTCAAGGTGAAGGTATTGAACAATCGTTTGGAGAGGATTACTTGTGCTTTTGAACACTTCAGTGTTTTACTGTTGCTACACTTGAGCACGTAATATACCGTCCTGTGTCTCCAAAACCGGAATGGTGTGCCTTTTGGATGTGATGGCTGTAGTTGCAACAAAGGTTTAAACATCCATGTAGAGAGGTGTTCCGTTGTGGGCGCTTTGTTTATTTGTGAAGGCATTCTTGATTCTTTTGGTTTTTCACTTTGTTTATTTCGAATTTAAATCCGAATGGTTCACTATCAAGGTATTTCGATTGTTGCATTTTCAATAAATAATAGTTTTAAAGTACATAATGAATATATTTTCAGTTCACACATGGAAGTTAAATAGATCTATCATTTGTTCAAGACTATTGAGATATTTGTGTGTTTTTTCGTAAGATATTTTTAGTATTGATTGTTTTCTCTACAAATCACTCCAGGTTATTTCACCATCTTTATTTGAAGCATTGGGAAAAGATGCGATGTAATGAATTCCAATACAAATCACTGAGACAAATGATTGATTTGGTGGAAAAAATCTCAAGACACTTTATCTATATTGTTCAATTTTACTTTGGAAAACGCTGAAAGGCACGACAAAGAAATTCGTTGAAATTGCACAAACCATTCCTCTTTGTAATTAACCTTGTTAGACAGCTATGCCTTGGCATTTGGCACTTGATCTTGTAGTGAGTTAAGTTTAACTCAACTGATTTAGAGAATAAAACATGAATTTGGAGCATCTTTATGTGTTGTGATGCTTTTTATCGGTGCAACATTGACAATGGCGATGATGGTGCAACCGACAACACAACAATTTTAGATTATGAGTAATTTATAACTTATTATATTATATTTTATATCTCAGTTGATCTTTTATTTTATAATACCATAAGCCAAAAAGAAGAATGTCATTAACCAAGCAATTGTGTGTTCACGAGCATGTCGTGCATGAAATTTCTCGCACCATATAGCAAGACTCTTTTACTTTTATTGAAACCACCTAAACACTTTTATAATACTAATTTTTGTTCAAAAAAATTGTCAATACGAACTTAAATCAACTAAGTAAGGTCTCTGTGGCTACGATATTTTTATTTGTTTGATAAAAACTTGCATACTTACCACTCTGCTAAGGAAACTGTAACGGAATTCAGACCTTCACTAGGATAAACATAGATCTACTCCAAGATAAGTAAATGGATTCAATAAGAAGAGGTGTAACCATAACCGGAACTCAGACCATTATTAGGATGAACATAGAAGATTGAATCTGTATTAGAAATTAGCGAATCAGAGAAATTGATGAAGATCGTGAGCCAAAAACATTGAAATTCACAAGAAAATGATGAAGAACCGAGAAATCTTGCAAAACACCAAAACCACAAATTGAGAGAAAACCAAGAAGAAAACTTCAGAATATTGAAGCATCGACAAAAACGAACAATTCAACAAGAAAGTGCGGAAAAACGCATAAAAAATGCTGAATTATGATGAAGAAAGATGAAAACACAACATAAAACGAATCCCAAATTCGGTTAGGATGGTATTAACTTCTCTCTCTAGAGAGAGAAAACTGATACCATATTTTGAATTGAATGAAATTGAGAATATTCTTTTGAATTAACAAGAACTTAGAATCAGTAATTTTAGACAATTTTTATTGTACTATAAATCACCAAGTACTACTCTATAATTGTGCTACATGACTTGCACTACAAGCTACTCTTGTCTTCATCCTTATTTGCCTCTTTTGGCTTATGGTGTTATACGAAGCTAACATATTTTGATAAGACTATATCATCTATTCATTATTAGATAAATTCAACGAATCTGCTACAATTGATTGCTTATATGTGTCCAGTTGTTTTATTAGGAACTTTTAGACTACACTTTTGGTCTCCTACTTTTGGTCTATACCATATCTTCACTTTTCATAATCCACAACCAAAAGAGCCTCACCATCAACAAATATGATGAAAAAACCAATATTAGAGCTCCAACTACTGCATGATGTACTGCCAACACCAACAAAAATCCAGGCTTAGTGTTCTAAGTCCTTCCCAAAGGACATCGAGTTCCACTATCCGGTGATTCTATGCGCGAAAATGTCGTTCGAAATTGATCACATTGAAGATTTTAGATCAGGGTCATGCTCTTGAGTCTTGACTGAAAAAGGGATCAAATTCCTCATCATGGTTTTTCCAAATGCCATAACAAATTTTATAGTTGCTGATGTTGTGTAAATTCAGCCATGCCTCTCAGATAATTAAGGTTGCTACATTATTACTAGTTGCCAATTAATGTTCTTTATTAGGATGGAGAATATACTCCACTCCTCATTTATTCAAGACTATTGAGATATTTGTGTATTTTTTCGTAAGATTTTCTTAGTATTAATATTTTCTCTTCAAATTATTCCTGGTAATTTTATCATCTTTATTGCAAGGATTGGAAAAAAGATGCGATGTAATGAATTCCAATACAAATTATCAAGACGAATGATTGATTTGGTGGAAAAATTGAGTAACAAATTTTGTTATTTTGTTTTATTTTTGAGGGAAAATTATTTTTTTTGTTGACATTTAACGAATTTAATCTAATAAATAATCAATAATATTTTCAATTTCATAAATTCATAGTACTAGTTCAACGAGTCTTATAATATATCAAGGACCAAGGGAGTACCACAAGGGTCTAGTAAAGTGTTTGGTGCACTATGTGTGAATATTTTAAACTCATGTACTGAATTTAATGGAGGGGATGAGTAATTCACCTGATGAAAAGTTAATATATATATATATATATATATATATATATATATATATATATATATATTTTGAAGCCCCAATACTCTAAAATGATGAAGAATTGTGTCAGACGCGTATCTGACACCGACACATTCCGATACATTCTGATACGCGTATCGGAGAAGTATCAAGCAATTGATATTTATTTATTTTAAAAAAAAAATAATCGATACGTGTCAGATACGACTAACTTAATAAACTGATACTTTCTCGGGTATTAATTTTTATTTTTTCCTAGTTCGCAACTTTTGTCTTACTTATTTCCCTTTTAAAAATTAATAATAAAAGAATAAGAAACAAAAAATACATAAAGAATAAAATAGTCTGGTTGTGCCATAAAAAACAGATTTCCCCTTCTAATCCAAAAAAATTAGGGTTTCTCGTCACTACCTAGCGATATATATTCACTCTTATTACCGCCGATTGCCTCAATCTCAACATCAATTAGGGTTTCTCATCACCACCTAGCGATATTTATTCCCTCTTATTACTATTGTTTGCCTCAATCTCAACATCAATTAGGGTTTCTCGTCACCACCTAACGATATTTATTCCCTCTTATTACCGCGAATTGCCTCAATCTTAACATCAATTAGGGTTTCTCGTCACCACCTAGTGATATCTATTCCCTCTTATTACCACCGAGTGCCTCAATCTCAACATCGCATCACTGATTCCCTACATCAATACCTCTAGTGAGTTCTATTATTTTTCTCTTCTCTCAAATGTTATGTTTCTTTTGTTCTTCTCCCTTCTCTAATTGGGAAAAAAAATGTTTGTTCAATTAGGGTTTCTCGTCCCACATAGCGATTTTTATTCCCTCTTATAACTACTGATTGCCTCAATCTCAACATCAATCAGGGTTTCTCGTCACCACTTAGTGATATCTATTTCCTCTTATTACCGCCGAGTGCCTCAATCTCAACATCGCATCATTGATTCCCTACATCAATACCTCCGGTGAGTTCTATTATTTTTCTCTTCTCTCATGATATGTTTCTTTTGTTCTTCTCCCTTCTGTAATTGGGAAAAAATTGTTTGTTTTCAATCTCAATTGGTGTCAACTATTAAATAGTCAACAATATACAATTTTTTAATAGTATTAATGATGTTCTCTATTGATGGTACTGATGATGTTTAGGTATATTCTAATTTTTGCCAAAAAAATATGTAATTGTCACTTTTTTTGATCATTTTCATTGATGTGAATGTTTGTGTATTGTCATTTTTTTAGTTGTTCTTATACATTGTTCACTTATATTATTAATTTTAAATTTAATTTTTTAATAATGTACCGAAGGCCGTATCATATCGGGAATTTTGAAAAATTTCCCGTATGACCGTATCGGCAGGGGTGGCGGCTGAGGGAACCACTTTTGTAGGGGAACCAAAAAATTATTATTTTAGTAAGTAGTGAGTTATATGTAGGGTATATCAAATGAGAGCACTACTTATTGTGAGAGATGAGAGGAGCTATCTATGTCCATTAGATCTAATTTAACCGCTGAGATTCAAAGATCACTTTTAGTGAAACACGTTACTTCTATTTCCAACAAAGTATGTAGCCACGCCCACTCATGTCCCTTCTTTCCTCCGTCGTAAAAACAACAGTTCCTTTCTTCTAAACCCAAAAAACTTTTCCTTTACTTCTGCTCTCATGGAAAGTACACTAACATCTATTTCTCTGTCTCTCTTCTCACCTTCACTAGGTCCACCATAAAGCTTATTGAGGAAAAAAAATTTGACTTGAGCTATTGGGAAATTAGATCAAGGTTGTCGCCGGATAATAGACTTTAAAATTTCAAGAATGAAAAAAAGCATCTGCTGATCAATAGCAACAGGGATAGATTAAAAAGACGACTTTCGATTCCGTTGTAACTGGATAGATCAGTTCATTCTCATCATCACTTTTCACTGGAAAACAATTGATACAAACAAAGGGGATTGGGTTAGAGACTAGAGAGATCTTTTCTTGCAAACATTGTTTCTATATTCTGACATCATCAACCTTTTCAAGTTTGTACTCACTGTTGTTAGAGTTGTTGATAAATTAGTAACCAAGGGTTTCCATTCGACAAGCTTGCTTTTCTTCGGCATCAATTCTTTTTTTTTTTTCAAAATTAAACAATTAAAAATTCAAAACACAAAATAGAAGTTAAATAAAATCATTATAAAAATTAAAGGGTTCAATCACAAGCTCCCTTTAATTGCTATTGATTAGCAGATGCTTTGCGGTGGACGTAGTGAAGGTGAGAAAAGAGACAGAGAAATAGACGTTAGTGTACTTTCCATGAGAACGGAAGCAAATGAAGAGTCTTTTGGTTTAGAAGAAATGAACTGGTATTTTGACGGAGGAAGAGTGGGCGTGGCTGCATACTTTGTTGGAAATAGAAGTAACGTGTTTCACTAAAAGTGATCTTTGAATCTCAGCGGTTAAATTAGATTTAATGGACATGGATAACTCCTCTCTTCTCTCACAATAAGTTGTGCTCTCATTTGATATGCCTTGTATGTATGTATGTATGTTTGTTAGAGAGGGAGAGAGAGAGAGTACATGTATATTTCAGTTTAAGATTAATTCTATTTAAAATATATTTTTAGAAAAATTTGATGATGAATAGATCTTTTGCAATAAAAAATGCAAGCAAAAAGACAGTCACATAATTAAAACGGCACAACTTTATTGATTCGTTTTGAGTACCAAAAATCTTAGGACTGACTTAGCGTATCGGTATTATATCGTATTTGTATTGTGTCAGGTATCAGGACTTCAAAGTCTTTATTATTTGTAAATTGTTTTATTTTTTTTTACAATCATTTGTAAGTTGCTATGAACGATATTGTACCATTATTTTTTATTTAACCAAAAATAAGAAATCATGAGCTGGATTCTAATTTATTATTTTGTCAAATAAATAAATTAAAATATACAGAGGAAAAGAAAAACAAAGTGGAGAAAATTACATATTAGTAGCAACCCTTGTCATCAATTCTTGTAAAAAAAAAAAAACCTTGTCATCAATTGCAAATTAATTGAACCATTCAAAGAAAATAGTTGCGACTGATTCAACTTCAACTTCAACTTCAACTTCAAAAAATAGAATATTATAGAAATTAATTAGTAAGAAAGAAATTATTTGCGCTGGAATGGTAATCTTTGGGATGCTAATAGCAGTTCCAGGTTTAATACACAAAATATTTCCCTAACCCATAAGTTTATGATCATAGATGAAAAAGTAGTAAGCAAAAAAAGCCGATCACAATAACATTATTCACAGACTCTTTTTTATTTTATTTTGAAGGATTCACGTGTTTGAAATTGTAAAACTACTTCTGGTTTGAATTGGTTGGTTAAGATCCACATCATCATTTCTGTCACATTTCCTTTTCACCACCACCACTCTCGTCGTCGTCATCTTCATCATCATCATCATCGTATATTGTAACGGTAAGATCCCACATTTTCTTTTTTAAACTTGTTATTTATTTATTTTTCATACATTTTGTTGATGGTTAATGTTTGTTACAACTATATATGTTCATTTTTGTAACCACCAAACATAACAACCTTACAACATTGTTACTAGCTTCTGTCAAAGCAAACAACATTGTTAATTGTTTTCTTTTTTCTTTTTAGTTTTATTTACTAGGTTCTTTTTATTTTTCAAACCACATGTTAGAAATTAAATCAAGCATAACTCTAGAAGACTTGAGAAGTGGGGCACCGCCTATGTTCTCTTTATCACCACTGTTTTGGGAATTACTTAATGCATAAGGATATTTACTTAGCTTATAAGATG
>Ga0228711_1001856_pt1 | contig 31775 bp, 18 predicted proteins | sample MedpolnodulmetaG_2_FD_177996 | JGI IMG/M metagenome (GOLD analysis project Ga0228711, IMG submission 177996) | Root nodule microbial communities from Medicago polymorpha collected in Santa Monica, California, United States - brown nodules | ecosystem: Host-associated > Plants > Roots > Nodule... | reverse complement strand
ACAAAGTCTTTATATTGCTTGCAACAGAGATTTTGATAAGTTTGATATTGTGAATTCTTGCAATGGTTTACTTTGTTTGTCTGACCCATCTTTTGGAAACCCATTAGTGATCTGCAACCCAGTCACCGGGGAGTTCATAAGACTTCCTGAATCTACTGCGTATCGAACTCGGGTAAGAATGCAAGGACAAGCTGGTTTTGGTTTCCATCCTAAAACTAATGAATATAAGGTGATAAACATGTGGGTGAGACATTTTAAACGTGCCAATGCATGGGAGTTTGAGCGAGTGATCCTTGAGATAAACACACTTGGAACACCACCATTCTGGAGAAATGTTGAAGTGGATCCTCAAATTTCTTTTTCGAGTCTCGAGTATCCCACTTGTGTGAGCGGTGCACTTCATTGGATAAGATTTGAGGGTCAGCAAAGGTCAATATTGTTTTTTTGTTTTGAAAGTGAGAGGGTGCAGTTATTTCCTTCCCCTCCACATGTGTTTGGAAATCATAATAATGGAGTTGGTAACAGGCATATTAGCATGGGAGAATTAAAGGGATTTCTTTACATTTTTGACTCCACCTTTTCATCTGATGTTTCAATGTGGGTTATGAATGAATATGGTATTGAAGAATCATGGACTAAGGTTTACAACATCAATACTTCGTTCAATCCTTCGAGAAGTTTTGCTTCTTGGCATTCGGCTTTATGGCCGATAAAACACTTTGAAGAAGGTGATGTCATATTGTTATATCATTCCTACGACCGTTTAATCCATTATGAACCTGAGAAATATAGATGCAAAGCTTTCCAAATTCATGGTAGTCGTTCAGGTTCTTTTGAAGTAATCCCACATATTCCAAGTCTAATTTCATTGAAGGATGTCTTGAAAGGAGACAATATTGAGGTGTTGAATATCCACTCAAGGTCATAATGTAGCTTCTATAATACTTTATTTTTATTGGCAATTGAATCTGATGGTTGATGTTCTCATACAAGTCATAGTAATCAATTTTAATCATAAGACAATTTTTCAAATGGATTTCCTATTTTGCCATTATATTTGGAGAAAGGAAGACTTGTTGTTATTTATATAGGTACATATATAGTCATTTGAGGGTGTGATGTTTCCTCAATCAATTGCTTTTACAACTAATATATTTATGGTGTTTATATATATATATATATATATATATATTTATCTATTTATTTTATAATTTTAGTTCTTTTCCTTATATAATATCTACCACCTTTAAACACACTTGGGTTGGTCTGGTAGTATTGGCTTGGGACCTGGGATAATCGGTTCTAATTTAGGTGGGCTAATTTAGTTTTTTCAAAAAAATAAATATCTACCAACTTTAATTACATCTCTAGCTCTGATAGTTAATGGAAAAAAAATGACGTGGACACAATCCTTTGTTACCAATTACATCTTATAAATTTCCTTTATACTTTGGTGCTGATGGAGGAGGAGAAAATGAATGGAAAGTTGCTGTAATGTCAGTTATTTGGACCTTCTTAGTTGCTAAGTAGTAAATAGTTTTCGAGACTATTCCATTCTCTGCAATTTGCAGTTTTAGCTAATATTACTTAACCATTATTCCCGAATCTTCTTTTAATTTATATAGGTGTGCAAAGTTTAAATTGCGGGAAGAAAAGGAAGGTCTATTTCTGTCATCTTATGGTGAAGAGCCCTCTTCCTAAGAAGAGTACGTCTGTTTTCGCATTTGATTGGTTTTCTGACCCCCCTGCTTATTACAATTTTAGTTACGTTACTAAGACTTTGTTATTTAATATTGGCGTTATTTTATATAGGTGTGCAAATATTAAATTGCATGAAGAAAATGAAGATCTCAAATGATGGTTTGACAAATACCTTCTTCCTCCTGTGGTGAGCCTTTGGTGAAGAGTACAACTGATAAGAGGGAATTTCCATACACTGGGCAGGGTTGACAAATACTTATCTCGTTCTAGGATGCAAATGATGTCTTTTTTGTAAACTTTAAACTAGATGTTCGTTAATCGTTATCTATGCTACGAGACAAGCATGTTATCTTGTTGGCTGGGTTTAGAAAAAGATTGAATATTGCTCAGCTATTTCATTCTGTTTCCCGACCTCCTAGATGTGTTTTACTTCATCAATCCTGATTTCCTTGATTCTTAGTCCTTAACTGCTCCTTGAAAAGGGTTTCTGAATCCCTAAGCGTTAATTATAACGAGTTATCAATTTGAGGAGCTTTGATGAATAGTTTAGCTTTGAACCTTTTACATCCTCTTGTCACGTTCACTTTAAGGTTATTACCATCAAATCAATAACTACCTTAGTTAGTATATAATTTTGCATTGTCCTATAACTACCTTAGTTTTACAGTTTGTACTATTTAGTTTAGTTTAGTCCTTAAGTGGGAGGTATGGAAAATCAAGGACAACGGCTGATACACGACAGGAGCGGTCCATTTAGGAAAATGTATGTGAGATCAAACAGGTGTATCATTCATAATTTTGTGGGTCTGAGGATGTTGAATACGACAGGTTTGGGTTTGGGGGAATAAAATGGAGGAATATAAGAGGGGTAAAATGGAGATGGGGCTGCAACCGTGGTGTTTGTGGGATAAGGATAAAATGCAGGAGTAGAGTTGGAATAAGCCATGGAAGGGTTTGTGACAAGAATGAAAGCATCAACTGATAGGAAATTAAAACCTATCAATAAAAAAATTGTAATAAAATTCTAGATTTCATGAACCTATATGGAGACTAGAATAATAAATCTTCTAGTTTATTCTAAAAGAGAATTTTGTATTATCCTTTATAAAGAAAAGAATAAAATGAATCAAAATGTTATTTTATTTTAAAAATAAAATATTATCCTTCCTTACATCGGGCGCAACCCGATGTGAAAAGTGGTTTTCAACTGATATAAAAATCCCTTTATGTAATAGTGAATACACGTATACTTTTATGCTTCAAAAGCTAAAATATTATACGTTTTTACACGGTTCAAAATTTTGGTTTTTGTGTCAATACCTGTCTTTCTTTGTGTTTTTTGGTTGTCACAAAAGTTGTCTAACAAAATGGTTTGATCTTAGTAAAAGGTGCTTTGGATGCACGCGGTTCCAAGTTAATGCCGGATAAAAAGGATTTTGGTTATAGTTTTCATTGCGATGGTCCAAGACGAGGTGGTACTTGTGATATTTCGGATTGTGACGCATTTTATTTGACAGTTTTCTAGATGTTAAATACCATTTGATGGGTTATTTTTTACGGTCTTGTTAACGAGTGCTCCAGGGGCACTCTTTAAGCATACAAAAACAAGCAATTATTCTTTAGAAAAGTCAAACATTTCGATTTCCAATGCATTGATTACATGTATTTTAATAAATACTTGCTATTTATAGTCCTTAAGGAGTGCCCCAAAGACATTCGTTAACATTTCCCTATTTTTTATTGCAATATTACATTATGGTAGATAATGTTTCACAATTACAATAGGGTTTCCGTTTTCAAATTTTTAAAAATCTCTGATCTAAAATAAAAATGATTTACGCTTTACTCAAGTTATTAATACGAAACAATATTTCATTGATACATTCTGTTGTAATAACCTTCCTCTTTTTTATAGAAATGTTTTTGTAATAACATGGGTTGGAAGGAAACGTTGTGAATCGGCCTAATAAAACAAAAGTAAAAAGGATCATCCGATCCTTGTTGTTGTACTGTAGGACCTAGAAGATGACGTTACGTCCAACAAAACAAAACAAATATATTTTCCCTCGTAATTACCGCAAATTACAAGGGGTATTGTCGGTATTCCAACCACATAGATCATGACAAACAAACAATGAGACAAACAACCTCAAATTCAATCGCATAACAAGTAAATCCAACCACTCCACATGTTTTGTTTTTGGAGTTCATCACCAATTTATTCCATCTCCCAACAAAGAATCTTCAACTTCAACCCAACCCATCATTTCATTTTCATTTATTTCTTCACTCTCTTCAATTGAATTCTTCTTTCTTTGCACTTCCACCTACTACTCTACTACTAGCCATGTGCCAAGTCACAACCAAAACCAATTATTTCCCAATTTTACCTAATACTATACTCTGTCTCTGATCCATACATACACAAACTCACTAATTCCTTAATTGGAATTAGAGTCACCAAAACACAACTCAACCTTCCTTTTCATCCAATTGGTCACTTTCTTCAATATTGCTTTCTTCATCAACAAAATTCTCTGCCACCCCAGGTACTATAAACTTTAGCTAAAATTCTTTTGTCCTTTATCTTCTAGTACTAGTATTTTTTTTACCCCACAGTTACCAATGCTTTCTATTTTAAATCTTAAGGTATTTGCATAAATTTTACCAAGTTTTTCTAGTAAAATTTATAAGAGGACTCAACTCAGACGAATTAGTGTATGTTTAAATTGACTTTGACAAAATTACGATAATCCGTGATTTTGTAAAATTTTGAATGTAAATTTTATGAAAATTATAGTAATTGACCTTGATTTTACCACTCTTATTGGTAATACATATATGCACTTGTTAGTAATAGAGAGGATTTTTGTTTCTTCCATTTTCTACCACTATTACTCTAGGAATCAAACATTAGAGTAGTTGACCTTTTTTCTATTTTCTTCCTTCAAACATTTATTTGGTACTTGGTTTCCTACTTGTCATTATCTTTCTAGATGTCTCTAATCCAATTTGATTGGTTGATTATTATCACCCCAAAAAACTATTTCTAAAATCATCTTTATTGATGACTACTTTCTGCTATCTTCTGTACACTGCTTTTTGATTTCTTTGACTTTTTTGTTTCTTTTGAACTAGGTGTTTTTACCGTTCATTTTAACTCCTTAACTTTTATATAGTTTAATTCAATTATATTCCATGTGTCTTTTTTTACCTTTATTTTATTGTGGAAATTTCTATTTTCTTTATGTATTTTATTTCACATACGAATTTGACTTTTTTTTTTTTAAAGAATTTTTGATGTTGGAGAGTGTTTGATTCTTGTCTGTAGAAAAATGAGTTGACTTATGTAGCAATTGCTATATTAAGGAGAATAAAATGAAAAGAAAAAACAATTTTTTTTTTTTTTAAAGACAGAATTTATTTTGCAAATGATCTCTGCTAAGCCTAAATTGGTTATTAATGTTCCTTCACTTTCTCAAAACTACTAGCTATTACTACAATTTGTAAAATTTCTCTTCTTGTAGTGTTCCTGTCTCAAAGGTTCGATGTAACATGCATGTACCATGTGCACTTACCTTTGTTTACGGGACCCTTATCTATTCAAAGATAATAAACATGTTAAATAAATATACACGCACGGTACAATGTACTTATAATATTGTCTGTCTTTTCTGTGCGTCCTCACTGTCAAAAATTGACTATTCTCCAATCATCTTGTATTAAAATTTGGATTTTCTAACACTTTTCTTTCACACAGATTTGCTAAAGAAAACTCTGTTGAAGGGGTGTGAGTGAGGATGTTAGAGAAAGTGAAAGAGTTTAACATGGACAAAGTTATTGAAGAATTTGAGTTAATGACTAAAGATGCAGAAAGGGTTCAGATGGAAACACTCAAAAGAATTTTGGAAGTTAATGCATCAGCTGAATATTTGCAGAATTTTGGTCTTGATGGAAGAACTGATCCTGAGAGTTTCAAGGCTTGTATTCCACTAGCTACTCACAAAGACTTGGAACCTTTTATCTGTAGAATTCTTGATGGTGATGCTTCTCCTATTCTCACTGGAAAACCTATTACCACTATGTCTTTAAGGTGTTGTTTTGCTCTACTATTCATTTTATTTTTATTTTTTCCCCTTCATCTAATTAGTCCTTGAACTCATAAATTTTCGCTTTTTTGAACTGTATTCTTGCAGTTCTGGCACTACTCAGGGGAAGCCAAAATATATACCATGGAATGATGAATTGTTTGAAACCACAATGCAGATATATCGGACCTCTTTTGCCTATAGGAACAGGTCTTCATCTTCACTTCTTTTCTTCTTTTTCTTCTTTATTTCTGATATTTGTTGGTTGAATAGCTATTTTGTTTTGGGAAAAAAATTATGCACAGCTCCTTGTATACCATTTTTATTGTTCTTTAATCACAATTTTACATGACAATTTTTATTTATTCTCCGTTCATAATTTAATAGCTAATTGTATTAACTACGGAAAATGATGTTTGTTGCAGAAAAACGTTTTCACGAAATGATGCTGCTAATGTGAAAAACATAACAAATATTGTTTCACAATTTAGTGATCAACTGTCAAATGTTATAATTGGTGAACACCATAAATAGTATCTATAGAATAGCACCTACGTTTTTTATCCCATTACTTATTCTCATTTATTTTCTACCATGCCTTTTTGCTAATTGGAGTTGGGTTTGTGACACAATTCCTTTCTGCAGAGAGTTTCCTATAAAAAATGGGAAGGCTTTAAACTTCATATACGGTAGCAAACAGTTCAAAACAAAAGGGGGTCTCATAGCTACAACTGCTACAAGCAACGTGTTTCGCAATCCATCTTACAAACATGCAATGAAGGCACTTAAATCGCAATGTTGCAGTCCAGATGAAGTGATATTTGGTGGTGATTTTTTCCAATCATTATATTGTCATCTATTATGCGGACTAATTTTCCGTGAGGAAGTTCAATTGGTATGTTCAACATTTGCACATAGCATTGTTCATGCTTTCAGAGCCTTTGAACAAGTTTGGGAAGAACTTTGTAATGATATAAGAGAAGGTGTTCTTAGTAGCAGAGTCACGGTTCCCTCCATTCGAACTGCTATGTCTAAATTACTCAAACCAAATCCAGAACTAGCTAACATAATCCACAAAAGATGTATAGGATTAAGCAACTGGTATGGTTTGATACCAGAGCTTTTTCCCAATGCAAAGTACATTTATGGCATTATGACAGGTTCTATGGAACCATATTTGGTTAAACTGAGGCACTATGCAGGGGTGCTACCTTTGTGTACTGCTGACTATGGAGCTTCTGAAGGGTGGATTGCTGCAAATGTTAACCCAAAAATTCCACCTGAATTGGCAACTTATGCTGTGCTTCCTCAAATTGGTTACTTTGAGTTCATTCCTCTCACACAACTTGAGAATGAAAATACTTTCCTTTGTGTTAATCCTCAGCCAGTGGGACTCACTGAGGTTAAAGTTGGCGAAGAGTATGAAATTGTTATGACCACTCCAACAGGTAAGTACTAAATTATTGTCCTGTTAATTTACTTTTGTTTGGTACATTCACATTAACTGATGAATGAATCAGTACTACTACCAAGGACCACAACTACTTTTTTCTTCATTCATACTGCGAATGTGATGCTGGCAGGCACATTGTGTAGTACTATAAAGAAAAACATAATAATAAGGCCACCAACACACTCTTTAACACAAGTTTCAACACTTTTTTTGATCCAAATATATATGTGACCCACATGATTTGGTGTTGATCTATATGTGACCGATAAAAGAGAGTATGTTGAAACGTGTGTGCTAAAGAGTGTGTTGCTAGTTTTATTTCCAGTTTAGAAGGAAGAGAAATGTTGCTTGCACTGTGGCACATAGCATAAAACTTCTGGCATACTTATTTAGTTATATTTTGAAGAGTTTTTAAATTAGTTACGAATATATATGAAGGCAACAAATATTTTGACATCAATAGATGTGGGATATGTAGATTTTTTATTTGCAAATGCTGTTAACATTACTGTTATATTCATATCTAAAAAATTTAGATATATATTTCTCTTTCACTTAAGCACACATGAGATGATCCATTTCCTTCCCTAGACCCAATGGTCAATGCTTGGTACCAAATTTGTTTTGCTATTTACTATGAGTAGGTAGATTGTTAGTGCAGTGCAAGTTTGGTACTAGAAAACATTTCACAACTGGAATTTTTTTATTGTATATTTCGGAATATAATTAAATGCTCTTGTTATTGTAATCACTATTCAAAGCATAAGAGATGCTTGAAGTTTAAGTAGGAAAGAAAAATAAAAAATACTCAATAATACCTTTTTGACACCTTAAGTTACTTTTTTGACCACTGATGTTAAATGATGCAACAAAGTGGACCTGAAGTAACGCAGTTAAGAGAAATCTATCTGATCGCACGATCAAGATTTAAAGCAGTTTAATTAATAAGAATAAACCAGTTTTAAATCTGGATCGTCCCGAGTCCTGACTGCACGAGTTTTGACTGCATGAAATCCAAATCTGTAATGATGTATGATTTCCCTTTCTTTACGGTTTTAACAAAAAGAAAATATTTAAAATGCTTCTGGAAAATGATGTCACATGCTTACTTTGTGAGTGTATTTTATGCTTGGTTTGACCATCTTTGGGACCAAATTAGACAAGTTTATTCATACTGATTGAATGCTTTTGAAAGTTGTATGATACCTAATCAGATTAAAATATAGCGAGTGTCAATAGTATAATCTTGCAAGTTGCAGGCAGACTTGTCTTGCTGAGTTATTTAATCAAGCTTTTCTTGGATTTAAAAAACCATTGTTTATTTAGTTGAAATTGGTTGTGCCTTGACCTTATCTGCTTCGTCATTTTCAACTTTGTTTCCATGATTCATGGCACTTTTATTATGTAGTAATGCTGTATTTTATGTATTCTGTATTGTTGATATAACCTATGCCAAGGACACATCATAATTTCAGCAAAGTCTCATTGGTGAACTAATGAAGTATAAATGTATAATCCGTATTGAATGTGCACAATATAGATGAATTGAGTATATGATCCAATTCAAATATTCATTAAGAAAAATAGTTCTGAGCATTAATCATTTCACCTTCGTGACTAAATTTCAGGTTTATACAGGTATAGGCTAGGGGATGTGGTAAAAGTTATGGGATTCCATAACTCAACTCCAGAACTAAAGTTTATTCGTAGGAGTAGTCTTCTGCTAAACATTAACATTGACAAGAACACCGAGAAAGATTTACAGTTAGCCGTGGAAGCAGCGGCAAAATTATTAGTAGAAGAGAAATTGGAAGTTGTTGAGTTTACAAGCCATGTTGATTTATCCAAAGAACCAGGGAACTACGTAATCTTCTGGGAAATAAGTGGGGAAGCAAGTGAAGAAGTGTTGAGTGAATGCTGCAACTGTTTGGACAAGTCTTTTGTCGATGCAGGCTACACTAGTTCACGTAAAGTCAACGCCATTGGAGCCTTAGAACTTCGAGTTGTTAGGAAAGGAACATTTCAAAAGATTCTTGATCATTACCTTGGATTAGGAACAGCTGTTAGTCAGTATAAAACACCAAGATGTGTAGGTCCGACGCACAACATTGTGTTGCAAATATTGAGTGAAAATGTTGTCAAGAGCTATCACAGTACTGCATTCAATTGAACAATAATAATAACTGACATTGGTAATAGTCTGTAATCTATAAAGTTGCCTTAGTTTTAGTTAAAAAAAGGGTATATTTACATATATGCAACTTTCTAACTTTTTTTTTCTTCACCTTTTTATAAGTATGGTTCAATACCGCCCAAGTATATTTGGCTTAGGATGGTTGATTGTTTTATAACCATAACATATACATTTGTCTTTATACAAAGCTGTCATTTTATATTGGTAGAACTGAGAGTAGTAATTTCTTTTAGCTGGTGTGCATTTTATATAGAGAGTCAATTTTGCATAGAATAAATTTATCAATAATGCTGAAGTTTGAATATTGGGATATAGATCTTGTGTGTTGTAGAAATAAATAGTAAGGTTTACCGTGAAGTATAAGAGATCACTCTGTAAAAGGTTTTTGGCAGAATCTTGGAACAAGAAATGCCTTACTTGCATCCTAGCAGAAAAGCATGGAGTTTTTTCTTTGGTTGTAAAATGGCTAGAGAAAAGCATCTTACTCGTGTCATCCTAAAAATTGATTCAACTCATGTCGTTAATATGATTCACAATCGATTTACTTCTATCCTCCATCGTTAGCCTCTTCTTCAGGAGGTCCTTTTCTTATCCACCACCTAGGTTGGACTATTCAGATTAATCGCATTCATCTGAAAGCAAACTCATGTGTTGATGCCCTTGCTATTAGAGGCCATGATGTCGATTTCTCGCTTGTTATGAAAAATGTTATTCCTGCTAGTATTAATATTCTTCTTGACAAGGACCTAAGGGGAGGTTGTTCCTCTATAGTCATGCCTTAGTGCGCTCTTTTTCTTTTTTCCTTTTATATAAAAAAAAACCCTCCAAGATTAGTTAATTGGGAGTAATTAACACATGAATTCTTTTATCTGTCAAAATTGGATGACATCTTTGGAATATTAATGGATGCATTATTCCTCCATATGCATTGAAAGTACAATTTTTAACATTAACCTACAACATCAATGGTTGAAATTTTGATCAATTTGACCTTTTCATTTTTTTTGTATTAAGCCAAGTCAAGAAAACTCAATTTGACATTTTCAAAGGATGTATTGAAAAAATGCATTTTGTTATACTGAAAATTTTATTTAATCCGATAATATTCAGGTTCAAGTTATTCAACAAGAGAACCACATCATCAGAGCTAATGACATCAAATTAATTAGCTTTAGCTGAGACAAACCAATCCTCGACATTTGCATTCACATTACGTTAAAAGCAAGTTCCAACTCCATATATGATAGAATAATTATCTTTCTGCATAATAGACATAACTATCATAAAATGATAAGTCACAAGTTCAAGCAAAGCACCAGCCCATGACTAAGTCTAATTTAGACATAACATATTCGGCCAATATCGTTCTTAATTCATCTACATGATTAATCATAATTTTCAATGTGATTTAAATTAATTATTTAATCAACTGAATTAATCATATTTTTGCATATGATTAATAAGGTGTTGTAGGTGTACGAAAAAATGGACGTCCATAAAATATTATTGTTTTTGAAAAATGGTTAATTTTCAAAACAGTTGCAATTGATTTATTTTTGTTTTTAAGGATCACAATTGAGTTATGAACTCTTTTGAAATAATAAAAAAAAAATTAAATTTTTTTTATAATAATTCTTTTTTTTATTTATAAAATTGATTCTGCTTTTATAAATCTTTCTTTTGTAATTCATTTTTTTAAAAGAAGTTCTCTTTTTGTCTTAAGAAATAAAAGGAAAATTATATTATTCTATTTTTTTTAACATAAAGAAATTATAAATGTTCTATATTAAAAAATCTTGCTTAAAAAAACACGATAATAAAGTGAAAATATGAATACATTAATAATTAACTAATTATAATGAATATCCAAATTTGTTACCAGAGAATATGGTGGTTAGTTATTTTTGTTCATTGTACACAATATTTTTATCGATGCATTTGTCATTGTCTTAGTAAAAAAAATGACCCGATTATTTGTATAATGATAAGGATCCTCATCATGACATATTATGATGATTATCATTATACCTTAAGAAAAAATATTATTATGAGAATCTCATATATTAAAGTTTTTCCAAATAAGCATCGACATTTAATTTTGTTACCAAGAAAGCTTTGATACCAAAATATGAAAAGTGGAAGTTTTGAAAAAAAATTAGCACTTAAATAGACCAATAGGATGCTTGTTACTCTGTGAGGCATAGTGCCTTCTCACCAATTGAAGAAAATCCAGCCCCGATGGGAGACGTTGGGAGAGGGAAGGATGCATTGGTTCATCCCATATGGGATTGTGGAAGCCCGTTGTATGACTCGCATGAGTTGGTCTCAATTGTTTATACAATCGAGAGGCAAATGATGTTGTGGCCGAGTCATGATGGGCTAAAACGGCCAATCATAACCCAGTTCTTTGATACAGAGGAAGAAACTTCAATCCGACATGTTTCGAAATGTTCTTCTGTGGTAACAAGTTCTAGTGAAACTTTCACGACGAACGTGTGGCTGAAGAAGTTGACTAGCCAAGGGATCAAGAAGAAGCACAAGAAAATGAAAGGTCGCTTTTTTAGATTGGTTTGCGGATGAAACATGTTTCAATCACTTATGTGATTTTGATCTCTGTCTTTGGAATTGTTACTATCCAATAAAAAAAAATCAATAATTGATCTCTGTTGTGTTTAATAATTGATCTCTGTCTTTTAGTCTATTTTTGTTGTGTTTAACATTTTTTCCCTCATGTAGTTCTGATCCGTTCAGCATAAAAACTTCAAATGTAATGTGTTTTGCAATCAAACAACTTGAAGAAAACACGATCGACGGTAAATGAATACTCACCATTAGTGAAGTAAAATTATTTGAACCAAATATATGCCTCCTACTATAGTTTTTACAAACAGCAAAAAAAGAAATCACCAACAAAAGTTCTGAGGTTATTCCTCGTCTCTCACTTTATATTGGTCAAAATATATACCCAGTGGTATATTTTCAAATAAAAGTACACTATCAAAAGTTTGTTCTGGTAAAAGCCGCATTTTCAGGGTGTTGGATGAACAATCACCAAATTTTAATATAGGCGATTAAATGCTTTAAAGCCGTTAATATATGATGATGATGATGATATTAAATGTCTTCATTACTCCATTCATTTGTAGTAATTTTGACCAAAATATAAGAATCTCCAAATACAAATGATATAAATAAAGTATTGAATGGCTTCATACTTCGCCATAAAAATGAATATTAAATTAAAGTCTAAATATGTTTTTGGTCCCTACAAACAAATTGTTTTTACACGGCGTTGCAATCGATGAATGCGCTCCATTATGATAATGTGGATTTTACTTAGGGATGGCAAAAAAATCCGCACCCGTGGATATCTGCGGATAAAACCCGCCACGTGCACGGAGCGGATACCTTAATGAATATCCATGGATAAAATAAACGGATTTTTTAACTACCCGCTAATTAATGGATACATATGCAGATTTTAATGGTATCCACACCCGCGGATATCCATACCCGCTATTAAACAGAGTAAATTACATAAATAACCTCAATATCATTCAACTTTCTGAGAAAGTGAAAGTGGTTGAGATTGTTGAAGCAAGAGCTTTGTTTTTATTGAATATGATGAGCTTTACTCATGTTTTTGTTAAATCAAAGAACTTTATTTTTATTAAATGTAAAGGATTTTATTTATGTTTTTGTTGAGTCAATGATTTTTGTTGTTATTGTAATGTATAAATATTATGTTTTGTATGAAGCCCGAATACGAGATACGATACGGATACGATACTGCACCGATACGCCGATACGGAAAAATTTCAAAAATCAAGATACGATGCGGCTGAGATACATTAATAAAAAAAATTATATATTTAAATGTACAATATAATTATAAATATTTTTTTAATATGCAAATATATTAACAAACAAAAGAAACCAGTCATGGGCTCGTAGCACATCAACATAAATATAAATAATATTGACGATTAAGAGAGTGATGATTAGTCAATTACATACACAATATATCCCAAAAAGAGCACCATCAGTGCTATACTATATCCGTTAATGTTATACTTTATCAATCCAAAAAAGAAGCACTATATCCAAAAAAAGAACACATTAGTACTCAAGAGTTAAGTTATTTTAGTTAACATTAATTGAGAAATATCGGGGCAGGTATAAGTGCGGGATAATTATCGGATACTCTCCTGATACGCATCGAGAAGTATCGAATAATTATTTTTTTTAAAAAAAAATTTAATCTTCGGATACTCTCCTGATACGTATCGAGAAGTATCAGGCAGGTATCGGTGCAAGATACGTAGGGGATACGATACGTCATCCATTTTAAAGTATCGGGGCTTCACACTTTGCTAAAAAGAAAAGAAAATGCATGTGAAAAACCTTTGTTTCTAAATTTTAGCTAAAAAAAAAGTTAAACAAATTTTTTATTTTATTTTTATAAATGTTATCCATGGATATATGTATAAACCCGCGGATACATCAAAATCTGTGGATTACCCGCTAAACGGATATCCGCACGAATATGGATAGGGTACGGATTTCATATTTATCTAACGGAGCGGACACGGATATCACACTATCCGCATCCATGGATATCCATTTACATCCCTAATTACTCTTGATTCTAAGAATCATAGAACATTTTAAATCAGTTATAGTTGATCATAGTGAATTTGACTATATTATATCTGCTTGTAGACAATTGTTTATCGATAGTTTTCAGAACTATCATGTTGAGTTCAATAGGAGGTAAGATAATAAAATCACTTATGAATTAGCATAGGCAGTCTCATCTCATGCTAGTTTCCATGTTATATAATGATGTACCGTTATGTATCCGAACTTTGATTGATAATGAAATGCAATGAATTTCTTAAAAAAAAAAAACTCTGCACCTAGAATGTGATAAGATGAACGTTTTTTGTATTCTTTTTCTTCCGAACTTTTACTTCTCAGTTTTTTTGTCCATCTTTGGTAAAAAAAAAAAAATGTATATGCATCATTATATAAAACCTTGAAATCTATCCCAAAACATAAACCTCGAAAAATATACATATTTTTGTCTTTTTAAGAGTAAATATATCAAGTAAAGGTGACATTTAACATGAGAAAGGGTTAAAGTTTTCCACCATGGAAAAGTTAATATTAACCACTAGATCAAGTATCTTATCATACACTCTCAATACTAGATCATTTTGTCAATTATCTTCCACCATCCACTCAATCCATCATCTCTCTCCTTGAATGTCATTCCATCTTAAACTCAGAAAATAAAAAACTCTTCCTCACATGAGATTCATAAATCAAATTAAAATCATGCAACTCATACAAATGAAATCATATCTTAAAAAGGAAAATATGTTTAGAAAATGGAAGGATTTAATTTCATTTATTCTAAATCAAATTAAATGTAGAAATGCATTTTCCCGAAATAAGTATTTTCATTTTTAGATCACTATTTCCAGACGCGCCATTTCCGACCACCTTAAACATGCTCAAGAAAAATAGACATCAGATGTATGTTCTTCGTCGTGAGATCTTTGTATTGTTCTACTTCTTCTTGTATTCTGGGTACCTTTTTCTGAGAGACACCGCACACCACTGCGGGGGAGTTTTCAGTCGAAATTAAAGAGCGGAATTGAAACTCAGAAGGGACGGTGGATTTGATTGGTGGTTTATCAAATTTGTTGAAAGCAGAAACAATTGAATGAATCAAATGGGCCAAAGAACAATAAAAACATTTAAAAGCATTCAAATGTATTTACAGTTGGAATAAAATTTGGACCTTGGTGTCCTTTTTTTCGGATTACATGGCTAAATAAAACAAAATCCTGTTAAGTTTTGTGTCTTTTTTATTAAATTGGAAAAAAAATTGGGACATAGATTTGATGTTGGTGGTGATGGATTACATGAAGGAGAAAGAAACAGTGTGGGAAGATGGTATGAAATAATAATATGGTGCCGAGAGACTATGATAAACATATGTTCTTTACTTGATCTAGTGGTTAATATTAACTTTTCCATGGTGGAAAACTTTTATCCTTTCTCGTGTTAAATGCCACCTCAAGTAAAAGGGTGAAAATTTCTCAGAAATAAAGATAAAATGGTGAGGATGAGTTTTCGAAATTAACTCCCAGCGAGGATATTTTCAACCAAAAATACAGAAAGATGGGATTTAGTAAGAAAAACACGGGATGGTAAAAAGTAAATAACAACCCGTCTTCAAATATTCCATACATTTGTATGGCCCAATAAAAATAAGAGTTGCACAATTTGGACGCATCGTAAGTATTAAAAATGAGAGTGTCTTCGAGTGTTACTTTTTCCACCATATACCCTTTTTCACGCGTCCTGTAAAAATTACAAAAAAAAACCCTTTTGAAAACGAAATCCGGAAATGCAAAACCTTGTTCAGGTTACATATTCCGGACAGCTTCGAAGTATAAAAGAAAGTTCACCCCCAATTTTACAGTTTCACTTTTTACTTTCTCTCTATCCCTATAATCCCAAATTCCGAACTACAAAAATCCAACAAAAATTGGTGTTTTCTTGCTCAAAATGACCGCATTTCAACCCTTGATAAACATCCAATGGAAGGTTAGTTCGATTTCTCTATGCATGCAAGTTAATTTTCCCGTTTTTTTTTCTTTACTGAAGCAATCCAGACTTCGTTTTTCGGACAGTATTGTTGCAATTCGGAAACACCCAAAATGGTTTTTGATGTGCTGTTTTGTACTGTGTTTTGTGCATGTTACAGAAGGTTCCTCCTCTACTCAGAATGGTTCCTACTCAGCGCAACGGTCTTTCTTGGCTTCAGGATACCAGCTACAGCATGATTGACCATGGTCTGATTTGTACTTTTGTGGAGAGGTGGTACGGGGAGACTTCGAGTTTCCACCTTCCGTTTGGGGAGATGACAGTGACACTTGATACATTTAGATAGTTTTATGGTTATATTTGATTAATGTTATGTTTGATGTTGTGTTGATAATTGTTATGTTATGCATTAGATTTTCTGTTATAACAGAGGCTCAGCCAAAACAGATGACTTCTGCCTCTGTGCTGATGCAGTTTGGATTCTATAATCTTGACGGTTTTAACACTTTTTGGATTATGTAATCTGGAAATATCATTTCCCACCCCATTTGTTGACTTTCAACGAGGTGATTTATACATTTTGGATTAATCAATCAGGAAATTGAACAAACATTTCAGATTATGTACTCCGAATCTATTCATTCAAAATTGGCATCAACATCCATCAAGGTGATTTAAGTACCAAAATCCACGAATAAATCTGGATTTCATTTTCCGGAAAGAGTTCGGATTATATATTCCAAACTAGGGATATTTTTGGAAAAAAAATTGGGTGCGCGAGAATTCCACAAGGTGGGAAAAGTAATACTCTAAAAAAGATTATTATTTTTTTACATCTTATAAGCTTCTTGTGCAATATATTATGTTCAGATTTTATAATCAGAAATAGATTATAGGTATTTTTGGATTGTATAATCTGAAACATGGCAAAATAAATAGAAAGTGCGTTGTTATTGATATCAAAGGTCTTTTTGCTGACCGTCGTACAATTCCAGCATAAACTACAAAACAATTTCAGAGATTGTATGAGCGGTCGGCTGTGACCATGATATCATAAACACTTCTAACCAAAAAAGAGAAGGAAAACACAATAAAGTATGAGAAATGAAGAATGAATGAATATGTTGAAGCATGCAAGACTGTTTATAGCCATAAACATATCCTAGATTGTAACTACAATCAAATAAAACATTTACAATGCATAAACCAACAAAAATAACATTAAACACACCACAAATCGTCCAGATCTTTGGTGTAACGCCATCGTCCACACAGTTTGAGAGGGTTCAGATTATATAATCTAAAACCATCAGAACATTTTCAGATTGAATAATCTGAACCGCTCCAGAGTGTGTTTAAGTTTGATTTTTGGAGTATTTTCATAGTGAATAACATAGGGAAAAAATACAAAATATAATTCAACGACGTAAAATAACATAATAACAAAAGCGGTGATGAAAGGGAAGATGTTCGAAGAGGTACTTTTCTACTTGATCCACATGCATTGCCAACTAACATATTTCTATTGTCAAAGCAACAAGATCTAGCTCATATCAACCTCTTGTTGTTCCTATCCTTCAGATAATTTTTCAGAGTTTTTGTTGTGTTTTACAACATATGAACTAAGCACATTAATTTATAGAAATTTTTGTGTGTCGTGAAACACAAAAATTATCGGTGCAATGTGGACCACACAAAAAACCTGCGTTGAACTAGTTCAAAGTATATAATCTGAACCTGACTTGCACCCTACAAAACACGAGTTTTAACATAATAAGTTTAATTTCAGCAACATACATTAAATATAGGGTTAAATATGTTTTTGATCCCTATAAATATGTCAACTTTTCGTTTTAGTCCCTCTAAAAATTTTCTTCAGGTTTTGGTCCTTAAAATTTTTTTCATCTTCACTTTTGGTCCCTCCTTTAAAGTAAACTCATATGTAAAATTCATATTTTTGAATAAAATTTTGTAGAAAAATTCATAATATTATGAGAATCTCTCTTAAAAAAAAATTAGAATTTTTAACAAAACATGAATTTAATATGAATTTGTATATTTTTTACGGTTAAAAATTCATATTTAGTTTGTGTTTTGTTAAAAAATTCTAATTTTTTTGGGAATATTTTTTAAAATATGCTACACACTTCTGCACAATTTCACTAAAATATACAAAAATTAACCTAAAAATATGGACCAAAAGTAGTGATTGAAAATTTTATAGGGACTAAAAGTTGAATGAAAATTTTAGAGGAACTAAAACGAAAAGTTGGTATATTTATAGGGATCAAAAACATATTTAACCCGAAATTTTTTAACTTTTGAATAAAATGAACAATTGTAAAAAAAAAATCTATGTTTAGTTTCTAATTTTCTATCCTAAAAGCACAAACTAGCATTTCGTAAATATTAATCAAGGCCAAAATTGTTAGGTCCGTTGGTCAAATTTAGTTGTATTGTAGTACTGCTATACTCCAGTAGAGTAGATGGCTAGGAAGTTGTCGTAAGACTTTAATTAATATGGTCAATCTTGACTTAGATAAATATGATACTAGGAGTATGAAGAATTGAAGGTGTCAAAAGTAATTAAGAAGCTTATGACCAATCCCTTGTGTATTGAAAAATAAATTAACTATTTTATTTCTTTGTTACAAAATAAATTAACTACTGTAAGAAAAGGGTTGTGATTCGAGGTACTTTTTTTTTGTCACTTAAAATTAGCTATGTATTGAAAAATAAATTAACCATTTTTTTTCCTTCTAATTTGCGAGAATAAAATTGGAAGGAAAAAAATGATTCGAGGTACTTTTTTTTTGTCTGTAATGTTGAGCTCAGATAAGTGAATCTCCTTCATATCTTTTCCCCTTACCTTGAACATTTGGCTAGCGATTAATCTAAAAATAATGTAAGAAAAGGGTAGGTATATATGCTACCATCGAGTCAAATTCTAACAAAAGTCAAAGATATGTTGTGGACAATGATGATAAAGAAAATGAAGCTTTGGACAATAGATGGGTGCATGGACATGGAGGGAGGAATGAAAAAAGTGGGACCATAATGCACTATTGTTGTGGGGGTCATGGCTTGGCCCCTCAAGACATCGGTCCTAATCTATAGAATAATGATACATAGACCACCGTAAGTAGTAGACATTTCATTTTATTGGTTTAGTAATTCAGTTTAGTTAGAATTAGTCTTATCTTTATTTAGTAGTTTGTTTAGAAACTTGTACTAGAAGTAACTAACTCAAGTTACTTGCATGTGAAGTAATAAGTTTGTTAGGAGTTTGTTTCAATTTTGTTACATCACTTGATGTATATATACTTCATTACTCTTGTAAATAACTAGTTCAATTCATTCAATAAAATTACACAAGTCTTTTATTCATATATCTCTCTCTCAAAACCATAGAAACCCCAGAATCTCAATTCCATCTTCTTCAATTGAACACAGTTTCAAGTATTGGTTTCATTCAATCTTTATACGTTGTTCCATCACATTTTACACCATATATGAAATCGTTTGGTGGACGAAAAAGAAATGAAATGATAAAAGGGAAGAGAAATAAAAAATAAAAAATAAAAAATGTCATGAGATGATATATGAGGAGTGACATGGACAAAAGAGTGTCAACCCATAATTATCCAATCTATATTACAATGTCAGAGCCCTAATACCGGTAATTACCTACTTTCGGTACGATGCTACTTATATTTTCATCAACGTAAACCCACATTTGCAAAATTGCAATAGATGCAATTATCTTTTGAAGAACAATTTACATTTAATTGCATAACTAGTAAACTTTAAATAATGAATTAATTAAAATGATGAAATAGATTTTTGACCGTATCAAACAGAAAAAGCAAGAAAACAAGGCGTACCAATACAAGTGAACAATCCAAATTTAGATTATATTATTATGCATGCTGGGTTGTATGAGGCATATGAGTGGGACAACATTTTCACTTGTGGAAGGATTCATCATTCACTTAAGATTAAAAAAGTACTAACAATCAATGACAAGGCAATGTCATTCCAATTCCATTGAAAAAAGTTGCTTATTGAGAATTGAGAAGTGACGACTACTTAGAGAACAGAAATTCAATTTCAACTTGGCTTATCTGTGGTTTCAGTTTCCCTTTCAAATTTCCTAAAACATAAACTTATGCCCATTCCCAATGCACATGTACCAGTGCTACTATGTTCATTAGTTGGCTAGCTGAAAGATAAGAAAACGAATCCTTGGAACGACGTCGTTTAGTGAATGAGTGCTTTTGGATACAATTATTTGGTTCTTTTCCTCGTTGGCATAGGACCAGACCAAGTACGCTACTACAACTACCTCGGAAAACGGTCCTCTTTTTCTGTTTTTGTAACTTTTTATGATTTTTTTTTTGTTTACTATGGGAAAAAAAGCTTAGCTAAGTTGATCTCAAACTCATCATACTTAAGAGTTAAGACATGTACATCAATGATCTTGGATCTCTTACAAATGTATTTACAAATAATCCACGGTTCAATTATGGTTTTGTGGTATCAGGTGAATTAACTTCTTATTAACTAAGTGTGTGTTTAATTGTACGATGAAGAGAATTGATTTTAATAAAATTAATTATGCAAATTGATTTTGGTTAAACGTTATTCTTGCGTTCAAATATATTAAATTATACATTTGCAATCGTAGGTATAATTTATACATTTGTGTAGATAGAAGCTTGCAATCGTAGGTTTACAAAAATCACATCAAAGGTGCTTTGGAAATGAGAAACATGATGCAAACTCCAATCCAAACACACACTAACTGAGTTAAATTATACATTTGCATGCGAAAATCAATTTTACAATCAAAAGCAACAAATCCTACCTTTAAGCATAATCAAATATAAACCATACATGTCAGAATCAATTCTACACTTTCAAAATCAATTATAACTCTTTTAGAAGTGGAACCAAGCATGCACTAAAGGTCTGTCTGTTACGGATTAAAATAAAAGTGACTATGATATTGAATAATTTAGAGATTATTTTTAAGAGGTTATGTAAAAAATCAGAATTTATTTTGCGTTTGTTTATTGTAGTAAAAAACACTTTTTTTAAATAAATAATTTAATTTGTTTGAATACATCTATATAAAAGAAATTTTTTGTTACAAAAATAGTTCAATATTTTGACATTTAATTTTCTCTATTCTTTAAAAAAATATATTTTATGAGAAGATGCTCTTAACAACTTCAAAATACTCTAAAATGATTATTTTGTTTACTTAAAGAAGCTATAAAAAATGTTTTGACCACCGTTTTCGTTTTCGTTTTCATTTTAACTTTCTCTCTTTCTCACTTACATTCTTCTGCATTAGAATTAATTAATCTCCTCACCAAACTCTAAGATTGAGAGAGGAAAATTTGTTCCCTCACTGATTCTTCTTAATAACCCAACCCACTCAACACACACTATCTTTATTTGTTTTTTTTTTTATGTGGTGTTTGGATTGTGAGAATAAAAATAATTAATGGTAAGAAAGAAGCTGAAGCATCAGCATCTGCAGCAAAAGTAAAAGCTAAAAAGAAGAACTTCTCTTTCTCTTTTCAGTTTTCTCTTTCTTTCACCGTTTTTCTACTTTGTTGAAAATCTAAAGCGTTGCTTAACTTAACATCACCTTCGACACTTCTCTTTCTAACGTTGTTGTTGTTGTCTTCTCCAAGAAACCAAACATTCACTTTTGACCACAAAACAAAACAAGACAATAACTGAAACCACACTGTTTTTTCTCATGTGCTTCTGGTTTGTCAAGGTTTCCAAATAATGGCTGATTCTTCTAAGTTACGTTTGGTTCGTTGCCCCAAATGTGAAAATCTTCTTCCTGAGCTCGCTGATTACTCTGTTTATCAATGTGGTGGTTGTGGTGCTGTTCTTCGAGGTAAGAAAAAAATTTGAATTTTCTTTTGTAGCATTCATTATTAGTAAGTAATTTCATAACCCATTATGTGTTTAATCACTTTCATTCAAGTTTTTTTATTTGCTTATTAACTGAAAGTGCTTTACTTGTGCTGAAAAACAACAACTTGGTGAAAAGGGTGTTTTTAGTTTCTGATTATGTAGTTGTCCTTTTCTTTTAAATTTTGCAGCAAAACACAAAGGTTATGTGAGTGGTAGTTTATCAGATGAGGGTAAAGTTGTTGGAGAAGGTTCTGGAAAATTAGAGAAAGGGTTAGTTGATTCTAGTGATACTTCAAATGTTGTTGATGTTGAATCCAAATGTGGTCCCTCTAGGTGTGATAATGAAAGGGATGCGGATAAAACAAACCAGATAATTCCAAATCAATCTGATGAGAAAGGGGTTTTCGTAAATGACGTTGATGTCAACAGAAACAACGATGATGAAGTGAATAAAGCAATGGAAAAACAACAGGAGGAACCTAAGTCTCAAATTGATCAAGAAAATGGGTCTAAATTCTCTGGTAGAGTTTCTAATTTGCAAAATGGAGAGAGAACTGATATGGAGGGGTTTCGGAGAAAGCAACGAGCTGATATGGAAAGTGTGAGATTTCCTAGTTCTAATTATCCTGATGAAGGACCTTCAAATGGTTATTCTGGTTTTTCTAATAGTTATAAGGAATTATGGAGGAACGATAAAGAAAGAGATGGTGCAAATAGGGTTCAGCACCTTGAGCAAGATCGAGCCGAGCTTCTAAGGAAGCTGGATGAGTTAAAACACCAGCTCAGTAAGTCTTCTGAAGTGGTCAACAACCCGAAAGAAAAGTTTCTTCCTGATGAAAGGATGATTCCTCCCGATCCTCATCCGTTCGGTGGCCCGGATCCCTGGTTTCCCAATGGACCGTCGGGATTAAACAGGACTTCGAGGCAATTTTATGGACCGGATAAACATATGGCAGGTCCACCTCATGTCAATTTTCATCATGACCCATATCCTTATATTGGCGGTCATGAAACGGCTATGCCCAATTTTCATCCTTCAATGCAAAATCCAAATCAATATGGGGATCCTTTTGCATCCCAAATGTTGAGGAGAGGTCCACATCAGTTCTCACAGCAACCATTGCATCCGTACTTTCCTGGACGGTATGTTGATCCTAATCCAGATTCATATGAACTGTATGCACATAATAACAATGCAATGCTTCACCTGCCTTCTTGCTCTTGTTTCCATTGCTATGACAACAAACGAAGAGGCTCAGTGCCGATGCCGCCTCCCTCATTCCCAAATGATCCTTCTATGTTATATCATCATGAGATCCCAGGGGCATATGGTTCACATGTTCATAATTCTAAAGCTTCCATTCCTCCTGCACGTCTTCGTGAAAATCAATTACATACAAGATGGCCTAGTGACTTCAACTCTGAGATGGGTGGTTTTACTCGAAACCGTCCTCGGAAGGTAATGCTAGCTAGTAATAGCAGGCGTTGCCATCCTGTAGCTGGTGGGTCACCTTTCATCACATGCAATAATTGCTTCGAGTTACTGCAACTGCCTAAAAAGGCACACGCTCTTGCGAAAAATCATCAGCAGAAAGTGCGATGTGGAGCCTGTTCTTCAGAAATCAGCGTTTCACTCATCAATAAGAAGCTGGTTATATCTCATTCAGAAATGAAGGGAGCTCCCTCAAGGGTTGATGATAGCTCTAATGAGGTTCTGAGTAGCCGTGTATCACATACCCGTGGTCTTGCGAACAGGAACGGTGCCAACTTCTCATCTGATGATTATTCTGGTTATGATTTTCTCTCGGTAGATAAAGAACCACTTTCAGCGGTTGCTTTGAACTCTAACAAGTCGCAGGAGATGCAGAGTTTTCATTCTTCATCTCCTAGTACCTCCGAAGATGAAAATAGTTCAGAAGCGATGATTGCTCCAAGGGAGGCCGTGAAGTCCATTCATCGGCCAACGACAGATTCTCTATCTCCTCCTTCTGGGTCGTCACCTCTACAAGAGTATGTTGATCACTCTAATAGTAATCGCGCTGTAAATCGGTTTGGAAAAGGCAACCGAAGTAGTCGGTCAGAGCAAGAGAAGGCAAAATTGGAAAAGATTGCATCGCGTCAAAATTCTTTGAAAGAAACAGCGGTTGCAACAGAGATGGATGTCCATGATTATTCTAACACTGGAGTCTCCCAGGATTCCAGAGACGCTAGCCGAGAACACGATCATCCTAGATCTAATAAAGGGGGTGAGTCATTCTTTGCAAACATAATCAAGAAAAGCTTCCGAGATTTCGCTCGATCTAATCAAAATGATGATCGTGGCAAGATCAATGTTACTGTGAACGGGAAACCATTGTCAGATCGTGTGGTTAAGAAGGCTGAAAAACTTGCTGGATCAATCCAGCCTGGAAATTATTGGTTAGTATGCTTTACAGAATGTTGTTCTTGATGTCTTTATCACAATTTTGCAAGAAATTATAGTTTCATTTTAATTGCTTATACAGTCCGCTAACATATTTTCCTTTGTACAGGTATGATTTTCGGGCAGGATTCTGGGGTGTCATTGGCGGGCCTTGTCTTGGAATAATTCCTGTAAGTTTTACTATTCTAGCTCAGTCCATTGGTTGTATACTTATAGACGCAGTTTAACGATGTTAACAAAATGAGGCGATTTGTCCTGCAGCCATTTATAGAGGAGTTCAATCATCACTTGCCAGAGAAATGTTCTGGTGGGAATACTGGTGTATTTGTAAATGGTAGGGAACTTCACCAAAAAGATTTAGATTTGCTTTCTGGAAGAGGACTTCCCCCTGATAGAGATAGATCTTACATAATTGAAATTTCTGGGAGAGTCCTGGATGAAGACACAGGAGAAGAGCTGGACTGCCTTGGCAAACTTGCACCAACGTTAGTACAGAATTTTTGTTGATTTCATTCCTATTCTCTAATAATCGTCTGCCTCTGTTGTTTTAGTGCACTTTTGTTTCTATGAATTACTTGAAAACAGTTGAGACATTAATTTTTTTTAATCTTTAAGAACATTCAGTTGGTATAATTTTTAAGTCTGGCTTTCGTGATGATTTTACAGAGTGGAGAAAGTGAAGCATGGATTTGGTATGAAACCACCTCGAGCAGCTCAATAATCAAAATGTAGAGACAAACATTCTTTTTACAGGTTTGAGAAGGTGAATGTTGTTCCATCGTTCTAAAGATTTGGAAACATTATCTGGTATCTGATCATAGCTTAAGCTTGAATTTAGATGACATATGTAATGTGTAAATTTTTAAGTGTTTAAAAAAACCGCATTGGAAGTTTTGTGCTTGATATCAGGTAGTTTTAGGAAAATTTAAGTGGTATTGCTGAAAGTCATGCATCCAGTGTAGAATTTGATTTGTAAAAAAATAGCAATTTATTCCTTGATCAGCTTGTAGTATTTGTGCATTTGCAAGTGAATTTGGGAAATAGATCTTAACATGATATATGGAGCAAGATTACCGTTGATTATTCTATGAGGTTTGCACGCAAATTAGACATACAAAAAAAATGTGTAAATTTTTCACTTCCGTATCATACTTACTATTAAGAAGGAGGATAAACAAAACTAAACAAGAAGTAAGTGCTTGATTCCATCACCTAGTTTCAAGTGAGGTAGAATAAATTTTGTGCCACTGATTCTTGATTTCTACAAATATTTGATCAACTAAGAGTAGTGTTGTGTGTTATCCAACATGTATCCGTAGAGGTCATAGGTTTGATCCTCACCTCAGTGGCCATGCAGATTGGATCCTACAAAAAAAAAAATAATAATAAGGAAGAGTTATGTTAGTAACACAATTACACAACCTCTTTATACACATTATACATTTTCCTACAGAATTTAGTTAGATGCATTTAAATTTTAAAACAAGAGAAATAAGATGATTCAAAATGCTAGTAATCATTATATAACCTTTTTTTGTATTAATCCTCAGTTAGTTTTTCAGGAGAAAGGATTATGATAATAATCATCATATAACTAATTATTATATTTATTCTAAATTTTTATTTTATAAGATCCAAGCATACATTTATTATTGATTTTATTAAAGATGAAAATTATAAGTTTCTACTCTCCCTATCACAAACTATAAGTTGTTTTAGGAAGAAAAAAATTCTTCTAAAATATAGATCGCTTTACAATATTAATAAAATATTAATTGCAACTTTTCTAATTACTTTCTTAACTATAAGTTATCTTTCTTATATAATATTAATAAAAAATATTTTTTGAAAAAAACTCATAATTTTTTTTTTAAAAAAAATGATCAAAACAATTTGTAATTTAGGACGGATTAACCAGCAATTTGATAAATGTACAATTTTAAAAAAATGGGTGGTGACCGAGTGTTACCAAAAGTTTAGTTTTAGAGCTGCGAATCCCAATGCTTGTTCATCACTGCACTTATGGCTCTGCTCTCAATGGATTATGTCATCTTTCCAATGCAAACATCAAACAGAGCCAAATCTACAAGTTAATGTCATTATAGCTCACAGAAGAGAACAGACACAAGTGGAATAATGCAGAAAACACGTACCCCTTTAATCCTACTAATATCAAAATGTCCCCTCTCTCTCATAAGAACTTAATAGTACCACTTCAATAGGATTACTAAATTCCACTTTTTTTAGAGATTTTCTTGGTCTCTCCGATAGACAGTATAATGCAGAAACACAAGCATGTCTTCCTCCTTAAGTTTGGAGTGTCATGTCTCTTGGTCGGTCTAGTTTTTCACTTCCTCTTCATTGACTCATTTGGCTTCTCACCATTTGTGATGCACACAATTACTACTCCTTTTCAAAATCAAAATGCAACAACGGAGTCACCAACCATCATAAACCAAAGCCACGCCCCTCTCTCATGTAACATTCATTTTCTTTCTTTGTTCTAATACTAATTCATAGTTTATCTTAAGCCATGCATGAATTGTGTCGTAAATTTTATAGCTTTATAAACTTTTATTACTAAAAAATTATTAAATAAAGTTGACCCAATATTTTGGATTTCGATTGTTTGGAATCAGTTGGATCTTTCAGCAGCACTGCATGCCATGGTTTTTCTTATTTTTATAAGCTAAACATCATGTTATTTTCTACAACAGTGACATATCATATCAAAGGGGTGTCCAATCGCTGTCCTACACCTGACACATGTAGTTACATTGAATCATTTTTAGTTTCTTACATTATTATGGTGTCTCACTAATAGTACCGGTATGTCGGTACTAGTGCCGTGTCCTGTGTTTGTGTATGTCAATATATAAATTAATGCGGGGTACGTATTTTGATGCTAAAAGTTAATAATTTCCTTTCATATTCAAATATTAAGGTGAAGTGAAATTTGATCTATTTGTGGGAGATTGGGTACAAGACCTATCTGGTCCAATGTACACCAATGAAAGCTGCCATGTGATTCAAGATCATCAAAACTGTATGAGAAATGGACGTCCTGATTTGGGGTACCTTTATTGGAGGTGGAACCCTAAGGACTGTGAATTACCAAAGTTCAATCCAAAGAAATTCCTTCACATTATGAGGAATAAATCATGGGCCTTTATTGGTGATTCCATCTCCCGGAACCATGTGCAATCTTTACTTTGTATTCTCTCACAGGTACATTTACTTTCTTTTGCTAATCAAAGTACAAATTTCACATGTATAGTGGTCTTTTGGATTGTTTTGAGAAAGTAACCAATTTGTTCTTGTCATAGGTTTAAATTAATGTTGTGATTGGTGTTACACTACGAACTTTTATATTGTGTTAAAATGCGGGCAAATAGGGCCACAATTACGATTGCAACATCATTGCAGAAAATTCTAAAGCTATTATATTCGGCTGTTAGTGCAATGTGGACTGCAATTTAAAACCATGGTTCTTGTACCCAAAAAGAACTATGGTCCTTGGATCACAATTTTTAAAAAATTACTTATTTGGTGGTAAAAACTTAGTAGCAAAAGAAATAATAATGATTGTTTGGTGTAGGTGGAAGAAGCTGATGAGGTTTACCATGATGAGGAATATAGATCAAAGATATGGAAGTTCCCCTCACACAACTTCACACTCTCAGTAATTTGGACCCCTTTCCTTCTTAAAGCAGATATATTTGAGGACATGAATGGAGTTTCCTCTTCAGAAACACAGCTACATCTTGACATTTTAGACAACAAATGGACAGACCAATATAAGAATTTTGATTATGTTGTGATGGCTGGTGGGAAATGGTTTCTCAAGACAGCAGTATACCATGAAAACCGCACGATAACCGGCTGCCATTACTGTCCTGGAAAGAATTTAACAGAGAGCGTACCGCAAAGCGCTTCAGCTTGTGTTTGATTTTGTGACAAGCAATAACCATAAAGCTGCTGTTTTCTTCAGAACCACTACACCAGACCATTTTGAAAATGGAGAGTGGTTTAGTGGAGGATATTGCAATAGGACGGTGCCTTTTAAAGAGGATCTAATTGATATCAATGATATAGATTTTATTATGAGAGGTATTGAAATTGAAGTGTTTAATAAAGCCACTGCAACTGTTGAGACCTGATGGTCATCCCGGACCGTATCACCAGTTTCATCCATTGGAAAATGGTAAAGTACAGAATGATTGTTTACATTGGTGTTTGCCAGGACCAATCGATTCTTGGAATGATGTATTAATGCAAATGTTGTGATTATTTATGCAAATATACCACCATTGAGTCTTCTTACTACTTGAATAGGATTGAACATCTAATTACCACATGAAAACAAGATTAAATTGGTGCATATTTTATATTACCGTGGTTTGTCAAAATCTCGGTAGCTACCTTGATTTTGTAAAAGCTATAAAGTGTAACTCTTGCAAAATCACTGTGACTCATTGTGATTATGACAAACTCACCGTAAATCGAATTGAAAAGAATCAAATAATCTTTATAATTGTGTGTGCAATTTGAGTACATTGGCATAGGAAATCAATGAAATTAGGAGTGGAATAACGCGTTTGGTTCCTATAAATTAGGTAAAGGTAAAATGTGTAGTATGAAATTATGACAGATAATGAAAAATGTAGGCAGCATACAACTTTTTTTAATGATTGAGAGGGGTAACAAATTACCTGACTTGGATATTGAGTGGTCACGGCCTCATACTATCAGCAATGTACAATTTTTTTTATTTTTTTAGTAAGTAATATAACTATATAAACTGTTACGTGATCTTCACACATTTTAATCAAGTTAATGGACTGCATATTAATGGTCACTACATTCAATATGAATCTGGTAAGCACTTTTAAAATGGAGGGTCATTACTTTTTTTTATCCAATAAGTTTCTTCAGCGTTCTATTTGGATTCTAAAATCTGAAATATTTTACCGTGATATGAAGGTTTTTATAGAGTGTTTATGCCGTTCAGATTATGTAGTCTGAAATGTCTAATAGGATGCGCGAGAAATCAAAAAGTTGGAAAAAGAAGGAGTTTAAAAGGAGACAATATTGGCTGTTCCAAGGCCCATGCCAATAATGCAAGGTCTTTAAGTCTCATTATTTTGAACTTTGAGATTAATTGTCATGCACTATGTTGTACAACTTGTTTACACGTGTATCCAATCAAATTGCACCTTATAAAAACTTTTAGAGTTATTTCAAGAACTAACCTTAAAAGGAGACATTATGATATGATTTAATTGAATGCATGTATAAAAAAGTTTTACACCGTCAATATATAAAATTTAAATTCTTAAACTTTATAGTACTATGTTTTTTTATTTGAAAAAAAATAGTAGTATATTTTAAAGTGTGGGTCTCTTTTCTATTAATTAAAAATACGGGTCTACCTACAAAGGACAATCTACTCCGGCGAGGTATTATTCACTTTGATTCCAGGTTGTGTGTGGCAGGGTGCAGCATTGTCGAAACGTCTTACTATTTATTTCTTCATTGTAATTTTTTTGGTACTGTTTGGCATTTCATTTATAGCTGGCTTGGCATCTCAGTGACCAACCCATTTTATGTACGTGATCATTTTCATTAGTTCGGTTTTTGTGGTGGTTTTGGGACGAGGCGGCGCTCAATATTACAGGTTATCTGGTTTGCAACGGTGTGGGAAATATGGAAGGAAAGAAACAATAGATTGTTCAAAGGCAAAGAGTGCCCCGTTTTTCAGGTGGTTGATAGGATTAAGTCCATCTCCTATATGTGGTTGAAGGCGAAGTACCGTTACTCTTCCCCTCAATTTACATGGCTGGTGGCTTAGTTCGTTCACCATGTTGGGCATAGGGTAATAGTTTCTTTCTTTTTGTATATCTTTTCATTTTTTCCCTTGTAAATATTGTTCAGACCTTGTTGTTCTTCCTTGGTACACCTTGGACTAAGAAGCACACTTTCCGTTGGTAATATATTCTATTTTAGTTTCTTCAAAAATAAAATAAAAAATACGGGTCTAATTTTTTTTTCTTTTAAAGAGTTTGGTGAAGAAATTAACACACGTTAATTGCATAAAATTAGAGAAGTGTGAATTCCAACTAGGGTTTTAGCATCAAGTGTTTATGCAACCTTTTGTATTTGAAATCAGGGTCGGTCTTATGATTTTTTGTGTCTTAAGCGAATTAAAAAAGTTGTGCCCTTTTAATTATTTTAATGTCTTTCTTTTTATATTTTTTTTATTGCAAATGATTTATTTATAATCAAGGTTCTCCAAAAATATATATTTTCAGCTGAATTAATCTGAAATAAAAATAATAATTTTGATGCCCTTGTGAAAATTGTGTTATGAACCGTTACCTCTCCCGCCCATGAAACTAGAGGATATACTCAATACGATATTATATAATTATATGAATTTTTCAATTTATCTCTATATTTTTGTATACTTTTTACTTCAGAGTTAAGCTGACGTAGACTACTAGAATACAATGTCACTTAAAATAGATCCCTGATATATGGTGACATGGACCGCACACAAACACATTTAACAACTTTCTCTCATCCTCTCTTCTCCCTCTTCCTTCACCATTTCTCGTCCACCGGCCTCACCCTCAAATCTCACTGAAAAACGTCCTTTATCATGAAAATCTGGTCATCTTTATTTGCTAAAACGGGACAGAGGGAGGAGAGTGTGGTGGTGACAGAGAGAGATGTGTTTGTGTTGAGAGAGAGAGTATTGGCCAAGTGAAATTTCTAAAATATCCCCAGTACCATATGGGGGTGTATAACACGAGCATGGAAAAAAAAGATGTACATAAAACATTATTATATTTCCGTTCTTCTATTTTCTCTCTACAAGACTAATATAACAGTTAAAAATATTTTTTCTGTTTACTTCATCTCATTTGTTTTATTTTCTTTTAAGTTCCGGTGTGAATCCTCAATCTTTTAACTCAATAGATTCCTTTAACAAAACTCAATAAATAAAAGTACTCCTAAATTTTTTATGGGAAAGTATCCTGTCTTCTTTCATTTTTTCAAAGATATTTTTTTGTGTGAAGAGAGCAAAGTTAATGATATGTTTTGCCTTGATATACCGTACCAACTGTACGAGATAAATGATTGTTAGAAAAATTAAGGTACAGAGTACAAAAAATACAATGAAATGTCTTTCAAAATTATACATTGAACATCAAAATCATTAGAAAAACATTTAGGGTCCGTTTGACTCGAGAGTTTTGGAGGGGATGGGAAGGGAGGGAAGGGAAGATTTTTAATTTAAAGGTTCAATTTTTAGAGGGGGGGGGGGGGGGGGGGGGGGGAGGGGGGGGAAAG
>Ga0228711_1001854_pt1 | contig 31804 bp, 17 predicted proteins | sample MedpolnodulmetaG_2_FD_177996 | JGI IMG/M metagenome (GOLD analysis project Ga0228711, IMG submission 177996) | Root nodule microbial communities from Medicago polymorpha collected in Santa Monica, California, United States - brown nodules | ecosystem: Host-associated > Plants > Roots > Nodule... | reverse complement strand
CAATCTAAGATATTTTCGTTTATTCTTAAACTTCAATGACTTGAAGAAAATTTCTGTTGTTCTTTGCTTGCTCAACAGTTCACCTAATCTTCGAAATTTGGAAATATTTGTGAGTACTCTTTTAATTTTGCATGACTTTGCTTTCCATACTTATTTTTGGTTGCACTTGTAATGTTGCACATGTTGTTTTAGTTTTTATATAAAATTATTAAACTCTAGTATTTTCAATCCTTTTTTTCTTTCGTCCCGTTTTTCTTTCAAGTTTGTTTGTAAGACTTGTACACGTGAATTATGTTTTCTACCAAAAGTTATGAATCGTTTGCAATTTAGATAGTCAGTTACACAATTAGTGCAGTAGAGTCCTATAAATTAGAGACGTGTGTACCTCATTTTCCATCTCTTCTCAATCAGCACATTGTTACCTTTCGAGTTTTAATCGGCTCTATATCTCTCTGATGCTTACAAGCTGTCACCCTCTGATCCTTGAATTTGTAACAATTGCATGTAGGCGCAGAATAAGAAACAGAGTGCCCTTTCAATGCCTGCCTCTGGTAGTTTGGAAGATATCTTTTCGGAGCCATCCATGCCCCTCAGAGTGCAACATGTGAGTATAGATCGTATCTCTGGTGCCATTCAAAAAAAAAAAGATCGTATCTCTGGTACCAAATATGAATTAGATTTTATCAAATTTCTACTTCTATATTCTCCTGTGCTGGAAAAGATGACCGTGAAGCTGAAGTCATCTACCACAAACGTCAGATCTGAGGTAATGACAGAACTAATTCGGTTCAAGAGAGCATCAAGACAAGCTGAAGTCATCTACTGTGGGGAAGACACTTCCTAAATTTAGGCGTTTTGATGATGTTGCAAATTATGAGCAATTGGAATTGTAATTTTCTTTTTTATATTGATAGTATATTTTAAGTATTTTTTATGTCTTATATATGAATGACTTAGAGAGGTGGTGTTTCCAAATTCATTATTACTTGCATTTGCAATATATGATTTGGCACAAAATATCCTATACTTCAATCAACCATCTGACAAATAAATTGTAAGATATACGAAGAATCTGCAGGTAATTTGAAGCAAGTTAGTGAAAGTGGTTATGCCAACATTGAACATTAAACACATACCTTAAAAAAGAAAAAAAAGAAAAAAACACATCTATTCTTGATCATTTGGAAATTTTTAATCCGGTTTCGTATATTGTGATTAAGCCATTGAAGTTGGAATTATTTTGAAAGTTGAAGGAAAAGTTAGGCATATGTGATTTGTCTAGTTTGAATTGATGTATTGTTGTAATTGTAAACTGAACTAACTTGGTGTTACTGCAGTGTTCAACATATTCCAGTTTCGTATATTAGGTATACCGCTTACTAGGTACCACAAGATTCCGATCCTATTGTGTTGGAAAAAGGGTCGCACGAACTGTCGCAAGTATACGATTGCGACAGTTTTTCTTCAAGTGTCGCAAAGCTGACAATTTCTTGTAGTGATAGAAGTGTGCTTAAACACATGGTTAACATATGAATAGTATTATACGACTTTTTCTTATTATAATTGAGTTTTTTTCAACAACATATGTTTTTACAAAAACAATGGTGGTAATTCACTCTAAAAATATGCTTTTATGTCAAGTTATTATGCTCTTGAATCTGCAAACTTTTTTTCTCAGTGTTTGTCTAGTGCCTTTTAACTTCAAGCTCCCGATATAGTATTGGAAATTAGTTTCAAATATTTATTTGTACACTTGAGTTTCAATTACTTACAGAAGTTATGAGCTAGGTTTTATTTAGTTAGAGTTTGTTTAGGGCAGAAGAGTTCTATAAATAAGAGACTTGTGTACCTCATTTTCCATCTTTTATCGATCAATACACTCTTATTTATGGTCGGGAAGCCTCCTCGTGATGCTTTTTCATCACCTCTTACCATTTTGTCGCTTTTTGTTACTTTGGTTATGTTAATTTTCAACTTTCAAATTCTGGACCTAATGCTTACAAACTCCTTCGGTAATTTTTGGCTCAGCAACCAATTTACTTACTTTGGACTTCCCTAACACGAGTATTTTATACTTAATTATTATATCATGCCATTCTGCTACTACAAGCTTTTGCCAACAATGGAATATACAATTCTCAGACAACATATGCTCATCTGATCAGAAATATATATGGGGACCGAAGAGAAATATTATATTGATAAGTACAAATATTTATTCACGGCCGTTCCTATGAAATAGGAGTCTCGGCTGTCTTTTTGAAATAGACCCCCTAAAATAAAAACATAATTTTTTTGTGTAGCTAAACTTCATTAAAAAATTAGAATTAGAAAAACTTCTAAACATGAAACGAAATAATAAAAAAAAAATTAAGTGAAAGAGAGGTGAAATTTACCTAACAGTATCGTTTGGATTTATCATTCATCCGTTGTAGAAAAGAGGAAGCAAATGGTTTATGCGAAAAAGAAATGATTGTTGTGATTCTTTTAATTTAAATAGCTTTTCAAATTGACTGATTGAGTGATTATATAAATTGGGGATGGTTTGATAGCATCATATTTATGTCCAAAGAAGAATTAGAGTCTAGAAAAAACTCAAACATGTACCGAAGAAAGAAAAAGAAGTAACATATATATTTTTTTATTTAAGTGGGGTGTGATATTAGACTTAATCTATTTTTTTAGGCCCATAGATTTTGGAGGCCCGACTTGGTTGAGCTTCTTGCGCAACCCAAGGCCGGGCCTGTATTTATTATGGCAATATGTCTTACATTTGATATGTATTATATGGGTTGTTAACAAGTGCCTTCGGGACTCTCTTTAAGCACTTTAAATGGTAAGTTTTTAATGAAAAATTATGTATTAAATGCATTGAAAATTGTAATAGTTTACTTTTTAAAAGAATAATTACTAAATTTGAGATATTTAAAGTGTCCCTAGAGCACTCGTTAACAACCCATATAATAAATTTCAAGTGCAAGACATATTGCCATAACAAATATTTGTACTTATCAGTATAATAATATTTCTCAACAAAATTGAATTTATAGATAATGGAAACAAATACAAGTTGTGTGCTAGACTCAATGTATGAAGTAGTTTTATATTAAATCTGTAATCATTTGAGAAGTACTAGACCCAATTTATATGTTTATGATAATCCATTTTAGAAGTACTAAACTCAATTTAAAGTGTTTTATATTTTCTTTTAAATAAAATATTTTTTCATTAGATACAATAATCCCAAATTAAAATTAACCATTCGTCGTATTTTTTAAACCATACACACTATAGTACTATGAAAGAAGACTTAATCATATTATTTCTCCTTATCTTTGGTCGAAAACCATATGCATTCAACACATTAAAGCACTTGGTCGAAAATGCAGTATGTCGAAGTATGTATATACTTTTGATCGAAATCATTTTGCACCTTTCAGTATGTCGAAATATTTTATTTTTGGTAATAAAAGAGGCCCTCAAAAAAGAATTTATAAAAAATGAGAGGAATAACATTTTAAAACATAATACTAAAACTGAACATACACTATATGGTCTTCTTTCAACCACTTAATCATTTTTCTTTTACATTTCTTCAAGCCAAATTCAAATTTGGTAATCCTTCGAATAAATCCAAGATGGATTGATGGTGTGAATTGATCTCAAAATATATATTGGCTTTAATGAACTTCAAATAAATCACTCAAAATTCAATTGACAGTATGTATACATATCATTCATGGACCACTTCAATACACATGTATATTTGCCTTTTAGAAAATTCAGACCACTAAATAAATAAAATATGAAGATCAAACTCCATTGTACATGACTTTGATTGTATTTAAACCAATCATACAACTTTCGAATATTTATAATCATAATCAACGGAATCAATCAATCAAAAGTTTAAAAAATAAAACTGAGAGAACAAATTTAACTTTGTTCATGGTATTGTTGTGTTAGACTTGGTTCATATCTTCAAACCCACACTCATGACCTATCCCATTACTCTTCTTCCGGGCTGAAGAAATGACACTAGTATCCCTATGCACATGATCATGTAACCACTCAGAACTCCAAGGACTAGACACCAAAGAGCGTGCACGCCTCGGAGGGCAGGAAGAGACACGATTTGGTTTCCCCCCCTCCCTTAGCGCAACACCTCGGATCATCCAACCTGAGATCAAAATCCTTTAAATGCGCCTGATGATTAGCATTCTGCACCCCAACAACAGAAGCACCTGAATTCGAAACGCTACCTGAGTCCATCTGTCTCCCCACCTGCACATCTGACGAAACGGGAGTAGATGCCTCCGTCGGCATAACATTATTATTCACCGGTTCCTCCCAACCAACTCATCGACCTCCCTGTGATCATCTGGAAATTGATATATTGTTAGTGTCATTGAAATATATGATCATGGTTAGTTTGGTTTGTTATAATTTGAAAGCAATAAACATTTATATTTTTAGTTTTAATCAAAATCAAAATTTCATAAAAAAAACAATGTTCATAATTTGCAAACGTTAACGTAATAAAAAGAATGGAAAGATGAGCATGTGAATGTGCGTATTTTCGCTAGTAAAAGAATAAAGAATGTAATATCCAAAATGAAAATGCAGTCTCTTCTATTATGGAGAGTAGCAAAGTGAAGAGTGAATATAATTTATGCATGAGTCTTTTACTATTCTAAAAGGCCGCCATTTCCCAAAAGGTGCTTGCTTCAAGTGTTTATAAACCGTTTGAGAGAATCAGCCAATATAAATCAAATACGGGGCTCTGTTTAGTGTTTTCAAGCAAATACCCAAGAATGTCCTTGGTACCTTCATGTTGGATTGCATATATATAGGAGGGGACTTGTTGAGACTCTCCCCTTATAAGTGAGAGACATTCCTCACCTTATAAGTCGATTTGTAGGATAACTAGGATTGATTTAAACCCAACTCAAATTTTAAGATAGTATTAGAGTCTATTGAGACATGTTGGGTAATCTAATATCAGGCTACTCTGGTCATGCTCAAGATGTCATGTACTGGACGTGATGGAGTGTCTTGCCAAGGCCTAATCACGTCACAATTTCCAAAGTCCCACCATGATTTTTGAAGAATTAAAACCTCCAAATAACTTTACCAATCACGCCGCGATTACTCTAAATTGTGTCACAATTTTGCATAAACACAAACATCAAAATTTTGAGTAAAAATTCAACACTATTATTTGTAATTTATACACATTAACGTAATAATTTTTTTTTTGGACAAACACGTGTCTGCATGAATGCTAGTAACAATATCTCAATGCTAGTAATATTGATAAATGTAAACTAATTTTTTTCCTTCTTTTCACCCTAGTATACCACAAATTGTTTTATCCAATGATATCAAACTCTGTTATCGGTCAAATCCATAAATTTAAATAAAACACATTAATCATTTGCGTCCAACATTGTGTTAAGAATAAATGTATTTGAATTTGTAAAAAAAGTAAATGTATTTGAAAGCATATCATTATTATTTATTTAAAATTTAAATAAATTAATGTTATATTTATAATGAATTCTTTTTAAACTGTACCCCAAAAAAATGAATACTTTTTAAAAATATTTCGAGGACTACCACAATTAAATTGGCCGGTAACTGAAGTACCACTACATTGTTCCTTTTTACAACCGCATGTGATTGACTAGTGTTGCTAGTGCACCAAATCAAAAAGTCACAACACAACTTGAGAATATCCTTATTATATGCTTTATACATTCTTTATCGTAAAGTTAAATGCATGATATCCATATTATTTAGGTCGTGATGTGGTGAGTGATAATGTGTGAACTTGAAAAATTGGGTGGACTGTTTCAACTTCCAGTTCCAATATGGAATGAAGTTCTTTTTTGGCCGGCAATTTGATCAAGAGTCATGAGTCGTCTACTACTATGTTACTTGTACATGCAATTATGAATTATGCATATTTCTATGTACCAATTACCGGTGGGGTTTAGTATGAGAATGAAGAGTTTTTTCCCACCATGGGAAAGTTATTTTTTGACCATTAGATTAAGTAAGGAACATATTTTTATCATAGACACTCAACACAAGATTATTTTCACTCTCCTCCATCTCTCTCCCACCACTTGCAGCAATCTCACCCTTTTATTTGTTTTACCACAATCTTCACCCTCATTCAACCTTTATGAGTAATGATCTTATTCACCTCTGCTAATGTGATTATTTTCCACCAGCGCACCGCACCAAACAACTCAGATTAACAAACTCAATTTCTGACCCAAATGAGTTGCGTGTGCATCATATCACACATACAACACAGGCAACACAACTTCATTGTTTTGGATTGAGAATTTCATTTAAAATTAGAAACACACAAGTAATATAGTTTAGGTTCTGTTTACTTTTCAATTTATAAAACTTTTTTTGAATACCTAGTACCGTACTGAACAAAGAGGTAGTGAGTATGAGTATTGCCATGATTTGTATTGTAAATTTGTTAAACACTTTCTTTTAAATTTAAAAACCATCGTATAAGTGACCATAAGATTCCAGATCTGAAAACTCCATTGTTTATTAGTTTTTTTGCAAGCAAAAGAAATATATAAATTCCTTCTTTCTCACTAAATGAGCTTCCAATGACGGTTCAACCGGAAACGAATTTCAAATTTAAAAGAAATGAAAAAAAAAATTACAGACAAATTCAGCAACCAATGACGGGTGGTGGAAAATAATCATGGTGGTGTGTGGTGGTGGTCAAATAGTTGCTGAATTTGTGATTTAGCTCTGGTGGTGTGGGGACATGAAAGAGAGAGGAGGAAGATAATGTAAAACAAATAATCTAGTACTGAGAGAGTAGAATAAGAATGTGTTTCTCATCTAAACTAATGGACACAATCAACTTTTCTATGGTGGGAAAAAACTTCACTGATCCATGCTAAATGCCACCCCAATTACCCAGTCAAAAAATAGAACATGCGAATCACATGGAGGCTGCTAGCAAATTAAGTCTCTTGTTTATAATCAAATAATCTTACATAAAGTGTATTTAGAACGCGTTTAGTTGGACGGAACATGGAAAAAGATAACCAATCCTATTGTTCCCAAGAATAAGATAATCAAATCCTTGTAGTAACTACATAAATAATTTATGTTGTATATACTATACTACCATATTACTAGTATTTTTTTTTTGGAAGTATGTTCTATAACAAGCATATTGCTTTTAAGAACAAAATTTCTTCTTATTCATATTAAGGTATGGTGGACTTTGCAAACCTAATTTGACAAACTACTGATAGACTTTAATATCATATTGGAGATTCGAGATAAAATTTCTGAATAGTTTTTAAATAAATATTGGATTTACTTGATAAAGTCATAAAAATATAGGAGTTTGATAGTTCAACTGGTTTAAACTAAGAGGTAAATAAATGAGTTAAATGATTCAAGTTTAAATCCTAATAAATCAAGAATACTAACATTAGATATCATTAGATAGTTGAATGGAAACATAAGAGTTTGATAACTGAACTGTTTTGACATTGGTGAATTTAACTGGTATTTAATTTAAAAAATTAATTCACTTAACTAATTTTTTTTAATCAACGCAAATTTAGTTATTTTTGCTTGTGATAGTGACTAAAACGAGTAGTCGTATTCCATTACAAGTGAAATTATTTAAAGAACAATGCTATACTTCTAGAATTTTGTTTAACGAAAACATCACGAGGTGTGATTTTGTGAAGCAGCATGTTGACTTTTTGTCAATTACGGAAAATGCGGCGTACATGCGTAAATGGTGGAAAGCAAAAAATTGCATTTGGAATGAATTCGGGATAAACTCCCTCGCGACATTCAGCATTTCCGTTATTTAAAAAAGACAAATTTAATTGTTAAGTGAAACAATTTTTAAGACAATCTTTATTTACTTTACAACTTTACACAAAAAAATAGTAAAGTGTTTTACCAATAACCTCGTACTCGCCTTGTTGAAGAAAGTGTTTCAAACTTCAAAGTTGAGAATCAACTCAAGAAATCTTTTCCAAATTTTTTCCCAAGAACACCATGAAAAAGCTCTTGTGTTGAAAAAACATTTCAATTTTCACCCACATGACATGGCAACTTCTCATTGGCCCAGTCGACATAAACCAGAATGATAGTAGGACCCACTTTTGGTCGGTATCACCCAATGTAGTCAAGTTAGTCATAAACTCGTTGCATTGCATCAACCAAAAAACCCAATCCATTTACTTAAAAACCCAACTCAACTCAACAAAACCCGTCTCTTCAAATTCTTCAACTTATAAAAACCTCTGCAATAAACAAACAAACAAACAAAAAACACAACAACCTCATTTTCTCCGATGAATGAACACACTTCACTGCCAAAACCTTAACCTCTTCAACCTCATTTACACAAAATTAACAAACTAATTATCCATTTAGAGTGATTAGATTATTATTATTATGTATAATCCAGCTACGCGTGTTACAAAAGAACCCAATGCGGTTCTTGAATTAGGTTCACGAATTGGTCGATTCACACTCGATACGTCGTCGTTTCTAAACCTAACTTCAGAAGCATGTTCACCAGCTTCACTTCTTTCTAATTATCTTTACTTCAACAACCTCACACGTGTGGCATCATCATCAAAACGCACCGTTTCACTCAGTTTAAACAATAGCGGTGGTGGTTATAAGTTTAGGAATATTCTTCATGATTTTAACAGAGCTGTTAGGGTTCATTGTGAGAGGATTCCAATTGGATTCGCTTCGTTGAGAGTTGGTGATGGTGGTGGTGGTGGTGGTGTTGGTGGTGGTGAGGGTGAGGGGAATGGTGTTGGTGGAAATGGGAATGGGGTTGGTGTGGAAGATGAAGGATTGGGATTGAAGAGTGGTGAGGCGAAGAAAGTTAAGAAGGTTTTGATTTTGATGAGTGATACTGGTGGTGGTCATCGTGCTTCTGCTGAAGCGATTAAAGCTGCTTTTTACGAAGAATATGGGGATGATTATCAGGTTTTTTTAATTTAAATTTAATTGATTTCTTGTGTAATTAGTTACTATGAAGCATTGGCACAGACACCTGACATGACAGTGACACATTGATACTGGTAATAAATTTAGAAAATGATATAATCAAATGCTTCAGTGTTGTATTGGTCTCGGATACTGACATGTGTCAGACACCATGAGACATGCTATAGTGTCGGTGTTATTGAGGTAATTAGAGGAATAATATATGGTGCTTTTGTTTAAGAGCAAGGAGATTTTTAGGTAAAAAAGTTAGGGTGTGGTTAAATGGATTGTTTATCATATTTTGTGTATTGAGTAATGTGGTTTAAATGTTTCTATATAACGTTTGAGTTGTATTTGTAAGCTATTTTGGAGAGTTTAGTAGAATGAGATAGAAATACTAGGTTATGTGTATGTTTGGTTATGTAATGAAAGAAATTGTTTTTGAGTGAATTGATTATGTAAAATTGATTCTAGTTAAAAGTGAGTTGTAGTTAAGCTGCCTCTACAGTGAAGTTGGCATCTCTGCATAAGTTAACATAATATGTAAATAAGCTATCCAAAATATTCTGAAAACAACATGTAGACAAATTATACATATACCATGTGTACGTAAACTAGTTCTGGTTATTTTTTATATTTTACTTAGTTCTTTCATTTGTAAAACCAGTATACAAAAGGGACTAACTTGGAACTAGTTTTTTAGTTTTGTACATTTGATGATTGATTTATGCACGGTAATAAATTAATGAATAATTTGGAAGTGAATGGTAATTTTAGGATTCATGGTCATGGAATGTTATTGTGAAGGAAATAAACTAGTGTGTGTGAGTGAACATATGTGTTTTTTGTTGTTGTTTTGTTTACACTTTGGAGTTAATGTGATGCAGGTGTTTATTACCGATTTATGGTCTGAGCACACACCTTGGCCATTCAATCAAATTCCCAAAAGCTATAGCTTTTTGGTGAAACATGGACCGTTGTGGAGGATGACCTACTATGGAACTGCCCCACGTCTAGTTCATCAGTCAAATTTTGCCGCAACTTCAACATTCATAGCTCGGTGAGATTTTAGTTTATCCTTTTCATTTACCTGTTCTTGTCAAATAACTTCAGCGAGAAAATAAAAATTAATGAGTTAGTATCTGCTGTGGTGGATAACATGAAAGTCAGGTTATTAACTGGTCTAAAATTCATCCTGTTATTTAAGTTGTTAGTTACCATAGGATCATTCAAACAATATAACATATTATATTAGAATAGTTTCATTGTCGTTATGTACTGGATTTCTTTAGTGGTGGAGATAAATTATTTTCTTTTATCCAACACATCATACATGCATTTTTGTTCATGTGCAATATATATACAGATTTTGGGTGCTTAAACCATAAGTATACAATACGTGGTTCATCATTACATTAAAAATGACAGCATGGTAATTAGGCAATATTTCAGCACGGTTCTGATTTGATATTTGACTGCCACCTACCAATATAGTGCATGACAATCTTAAACAGTTGCCCTCTTATTGCCTGCAGTTGCAATGTGCTCCCACATTGGATGAGATTAGGCCCACAAACGACTTTATATGTGGAAGGCATCTCTTGCCTTACGAGCTAGTTTTGTAGGATGGAGTTAGGCCAAACTAAAATTCTAAGATTGTATCAGAGCCTATCCAAGGTCTATTGGGCCACCAGCTATCAGGTCTCCCACTACTGGGCCATGGTCCATATGTTAAATCTAGAACGTGAAGGGAGTGTGTCAAGAGTCCCACATTGGATGAAAAACATCTTGAAAATAACTTTATAAGTAGGAAGCATCCCTCACCTTGCAAGCTGGGTTTGTAAGGTCGAGTTAGGCTAAAACCAAATTCTAAGAGAATGTTACACTATGTTAGCAGTAATCAATATCTGACAGAACACAGAAGTTATTGTAATTTGCCGGTGTTGATGCATATATTGTTTGTTCTGGAAACTAATTTTATTTATGCTAGCTCTTATCTTATGAAGTATAATATCACATGTCAGAGGTTAAGTATATCTTGTATGTTTTTACAGTGAGGTTGCTAAGGGGTTAATGAAGTATCAGCCTGATATAATAATCAGTGTGCATCCACTGATGCAACATGTTCCTCTTCGCATTTTGAGGTCAAGGGGTCTTTTAGATAAGATTGTTTTTACCACAGTTATTACAGATTTGAGCACGTGCCATCCAACATGGTTAGTTTAGTTATGGTTTTTTAGTATTTTCCATTCCAAAAAGTTATGGTTTTTTAGTATTTTCCATTCCAAAATATTACCAATAGTCTGATTTTGACATTCTATTTCTTGTATTTTTTAGGTTTCACAAGCTTGTAACTAGATGTTATTGTCCAACTACAGATGTTGCGAAAAGGGCAATGAAAGCTGGACTCCAACAAACCCAAATAAAGATTTATGGCCTCCCTGTTAGACCTTCCTTTATAAAGCCTGTTCGGCCAAAGGTATGCCATTTTCTTAACTTCTTATAGCTATGGCTTGATTGGATGACCAGTAGTTAAACCACGTTCCCAAATGACCTTTTCTGAATTGTTTTATACAATGAGATGGGATAATAGGAATTATCAGGTCTCTGATAGTTGTTTAGTAATTTAACTTGTTGGTTTTTGAATTATTGCTCGCATATTATAGCCATTTATGACACCATTGTGCAATAGGCTATGGGTAGGCATGTATTGTCGACTACAATCTTGGCCATGATTTTGTCATTTTGTTATTCTTTGAGGTTCTTTATTTTTAATCTAAACTATTTGATAAACTAGTTCCAAGTCTAATGTTAATCCGAGTTGGTCCCACCTTGTGAGATAAGACGTGATAACTGTTGTTACTGTTAACATGATGGTTCATGGTGGACGGATGTAGAATTCACCTTATTTTACACTTAATATCTTCCTTAGTTAGCGTATAGAGAAGTGAATAATAGCAAAAAATTCAAATTTTTCATGGTTCAATACTACAATCAATTGTATGATATTTATTTTGGGTTTAGATTCTTTAACCAAGAGTTGTAACGAACTAATTTTAGGTTAGTGTACTAAGAGCTGTAACGAACTAATTTCAGGTTTGATATTTATTTTGGGTTTTTAATTTTAATTAAAGCTTAATGATCTATTAACAATGTGTTTGATTGGTATTGCTTTCACTGATTGGCTGCTATGCACATAATTGTTTCATGTTTCTGCAATTTGGTTTTCTTTTATGTCAAGTGATGTTGAAATTGTCGAGCTTCTCTAATAGGATGAGCTGAGGAGAGATTTAGGGATGGATGAGGATCTTCCTGCTGTATTATTGATGGGGGGAGGTGAAGGCATGGGTCCCATTGAAGCTACTGCTCGGGCACTTGGAGATTTATTAAATGACGAGGGGGTTCCCACAGGTCAGATTCTTGTGATCTGTGGTCGCAATAAGAAGCTTGCTAACAAACTAAGTTCTATTGATTGGAAGATCCCAGTGAAGGTATTGATAAACTAATTGTTCTGGCGTTTGTGATTTTACTTGAACCAGTATATGCTCGTTTTATACTTTTATTACATGATAGACTGTTGTCTAGTCTTAGGATCAAATTTCACATATGACATCAAATGTTTGAACTTCTGAAGCATACCTGTGAGCAAAAATAATGTTACTCATGGTATTTTTGAATATCTAAAATGAATACTTTGTGAATTATGTGCTTGTGTCCCACTGAGAGAGTATTTAAGTAAGAAAATGGAGTAGACAAGTGGGTTCCCAGAATAATTAAAGATGTAAAAATGAGAGTTATAGTTATAAACTTATAATTGATGAGCAGCAAGATTAGCTCTCTATCCCTTGTACAATGAATAACTAAATTATAATATCTTGGATTCACAACTTTGATCTAATTTATTTGAACTGAAAGTTTTCTTTCTTAGTAGATGCTGGGGTAAATAAATACATGTAGATATGGAATCCCCTAAATTATTGTTTTTAACCATGTTTTAGGTCAAGGGATTTGTTACCAAAATTGAAGAATGCATGGGAGCCTGTGATTGCATCATTACAAAGGTTGGATCTCATTGTCATGGCTACTTTTTTCTTACCACATTATGACAGCTATTGATGGATTTTTTTTCTCTTGCTTTTGTAGGCAGGCCCAGGGACAATTGCAGAGGCCATGATTCGAGGCCTACCTATTATTTTAAATGATTACATTGCTGGGCAGGTAATGTGGTTCTCATTATTGCCATTACTCTACCTTGTCATGAATTTTTATTTGAAAAAAGTTAGCTTGCACTATTGTGGCTAATTGATGAAACTAACTTCAGAGTTGTAAATTGTGGATTGTGGAAAATGGCGGTGTGTTCACATTCCATGGTAACCGTGCTATATTGCCGCTATAGACGCTATTTCACAATATTTTGAATTAAATAGTGTATTGCAGAACAGTAGGAATCTGTTCAAATTCCTCGCTCTACCGCCATAGCCGCTATTTAACAACACTAATTAAATTTAGGCTGAGGTTTCATACATAAGTGGTATCTTTTAGCTATTAGATACTAGTAACCTGACACCCAAAAGTAGATTGAATATAGTTGTGAACTTACATCATTTCCTTTTATTTCAGGAAGCTGGCAATGTTCCCTATGTAGTTGAAAATGGATGTGGAAAGTACTCTAAATTGCCTAAGGAGATAGCAAAAATCGTTGCGGACTGGTTTGGTCCAAAGGCCGATGAACTAAAAGAAATGTCCCAAAATGCATTAAAACTAGCAAGGCCTGATTCTGTGTTCAAAATTGTCCATGACATGCACGAGCTAGTAAAACAAAGAAGCTTATTAAGAGAGTATTCTTGTACAGCTTAATCAACACTGAGGCTATTTTTTCAAAGGAGTGTTTTGTTAAAAATGTAAAAGGCAGCAAAGGTGGTGTATCACTAGTAAAAATGAGGATATGTTTTCCCACCAATTTGATATTAATGTTTAGTTACTCATTTGAAATTAATAATGAAATTAATAATTTTGGCTATTCTCTTTTTAGCATTCTTTGTTCCCTTGACTTTTTCAGTTCATGTTGATATTATTGTCTGTTCAGTAATCTTTCTTTTGAACACGGAACAGTAACTTGCAAGTTGCATGTTATCATGTTGTGGCTTGCTTGCAATGTAGTAATTGGTGTTATCTCGTATGACATTCTGTTTTACGACAAAACTTACGGTAGGGGTGGTACTGATATTAAATAAAATACCATGATTTATGTTTTACTCTCTAAAAGAACTACTTCTGTGCAAAATTTAGAAGAGTTGAGCTATGGTGGTTCATCATGGTCAGGAAAGTATCAAAGTTGAAAGCAAAAGACATGTTTAGATTAGAGCTAAAAAAAACGGAACATATGACTGTTTACTATACACAATTAATAATACAACAAGTAAGCATAAAATGATTCAATATCTCAATATCAGCTCCATAACCATAACCATCTATCGAATTAGGTAAGTAGGATCAAAGTACTACCAATCAATTTTCCTTCCTTTTATCGACACATTACTTGGTCCAATCCAAGCATTGAATTATACCAGAACAAGGGCACTGCACATTGATTGGTTCAATCTTCTTATTCAATAACAATGAATTATGGAGCTATCACATTAAATTTAGTAACCAGTGTGAAGACACTTCTTTTCACCAAAGGGACATAATAACACTAGTTTCAACACATTCTCTTCCAAGAGATGCCAGTAGCATCAAGTCTGCAACTAAAAAAAATCCACCTCCCTTTGACATATTGAAGGTCCGTCTTTATCAAACAGCCAATACTATATCTCAGCTGTTGGATGAATTTCATCATGGTGTGATGAGGAGGAGCTGTCGCTGTTTGGGCGGTCAGGGTGCCTATGTTATCTTCTTCCTTCGTTGTTTGTAAACTTTAAATGAATCGAACTTGAGCTAAAAATATTGTTTTCAAACTCGAGTCGAGTTTCAAGTTTAACCAATTGTTATCGAATTGAGCTTAGGCGAGTTTGGCTCGACTCATTTTCAACCCTAAATGAAATAAACATTACTTCAATCGTGACTCAAGCCTTTTTTAATCATTTCATCTTAGGAATTAATAAACATTGGATGCAGAGACCAAGAGTCACTAAAGTTCTAATTTTTTTTATTTTTTTTTGAAGGAAAAGTTCTAATTCTTCTATATTCAAATAATTTATTTATGTATGCTCCTAACAACTATCTTAATTGCGATATTTAAAGTAATCACATCGAGCTTTCAAAAGAAAAGTTACTGCTCGTAATATTGATCACATTGAGCTATCATATAACTGCTGTTTAAACTAAATTGATCAATTCACATTGAAATGTGTAAACAAGTCGACATTGTTCAGCCAGTACATGAGTCACGGATAATACATTCAAACTAACAAGTTCATTTCCAGATAGTGCAGAATCCATTCAAATTATTGAGCATACATGTTACAAGATGAAACAATTCTTCCACATTTCTCACCATATCAGCACCCCCACTACTTCATCAGCATATATACGTAGATAATATTTCACCACCTGTAGTATATGTCAACATTAAGCTAGCCTCTCTTTTTACATGGAAAAAGAAAAATACTTTATTATGTCAGCAACAAGTATTGAATAACCAGTTTCACCGAAATCTCTATGCACATGGTGTATATTACTGTAGAATCCAAAGATCACTTGCTGAGAACATAGGAATCACTGTGACTACAAAAGGTTTACATTTGACCAGATATATATATATATATATATATATATTTCCATCTCTTTTTTCTCTCTATCATTCTTCGCATTACAATGCAATAAAACATAAGAGTTAGCAAGATTAATTTTCATATAGCGAGAATAAGATCAATGCTGCTATAACATGTTAAAGTTACCAGACAAGTCATATGAATTGGAACCAATAAATGTCATTGATAGCGATGTGTTTTACTTTTAAAATAAAAATGAACTCACATAGAAGGGTAAGTAAGCTTGAGAAGGGACAAACAGATCGTATTCTGTAATGGTTTACTTTTGAGCACTTGTACGAAATTCAAAATAACTATCCAACATCCATAAGTGATGTTACATTGACCTTCAGTTACCTATGAAATGACAATCTTACATCCTAAGGGTAAATAACAATGCATCTTTAAAATTATGAAGTCCAATATAGAATAATAGAAATCATAAATTGGAAGCCAAAAACAACTGAAAACATTTCAAAATCAAGCAAGACAGAAAATCAATATTCTGTCACAATCATATACAATTTAAACATAAAGAAAAGTGGTGGCAGTGAGAGTATTTCAGCGAGTAATCACAAGATAAATCAGGATTGCTGTAGCATTCAGACCGAACAAAGAAATCCTAGACCGAACACTGAAGAGGACAGAGCATATACAACAAATAGAACCAAAAAATAGTCCATAAATATTTGGTATCAGCTGATCAAATGTGCCACTATAAAAGACAAATTGCATAGACATTGAATTTCACAGTTAAGGATTTAGTTAAGAATTCAAACTCATTCAAAAGAAATTGCAGCTTCTATAGGTTCATGCTAAAATTTGCTGCTTTAAAAGGGCAATTTGTGTGCAGAGATATATTCCTGCAAAAGAAATTAAAAGAGGATGGTCCTATAGAGAAACCATACAAAGGGGAGAACTATTCAAAGAGGATGGTCTTCAAGTAATGTTGACTTTGTTGAGTTTCTGTAATTTTTTTTGTATTGAATGGACTGAAGTGATATTTAGGGATGGAAGAAAATCTTCATCTTCCTATTGTATTATTGATAGGTTCCATGAGGCTACAGCTTGGGCACTTGGAGTTTTATTAAACGACGAGGGGATTCCCACAGGTCAAATTTCTGTGATCTGTGGCTGCAATAAGAAGCTTGCTAACAAACTCAGTTCTATTGATTGGAAGATTCATGTAAAAGTGTAAATGCCTTTTTGGAACATATAGTAACAACCATCTCCTCCAGGAAAAGGCATCTTTTTCTCAACAATGTCTTTGTATTGTAATTTGAGCCAATAGGGTTCCATTAGATAGGAACAGATTTGATAAATATTGATAACTCTCGGATAGAGTATTAGAACGAAACAATCCATTTGATAATGAACCATTGGTTCTAAACTGTCTCTGTCGATCAATCAACAATTCAAAATTCTGTTCTGGCATATTCTTCCTAAACCAACGTTTATTTAGATATTTTCCAATTATTTTTTTGTTTGACAAGTCAAAAGTATATTTGACATCTCCTCACCTGCAACCAATTCTCGATGTGAAAACACAGATACAAAAGGATCATCTTGGAATAGCAAAATGAGTGGATTCGAGGGGTCCCAAATGAATTGGCTTATTCGAAAAACGCCTTGTTTTTTGGAAGATCTATTTTGTGTCTGGTGGTCTTCCTATCTTTCGTTGTGACTAAATATGTTTAAAGTTTAAGTTTCTCTCTGTGGTTCATGGTGACTGACATCTATTAGTAAGTGCATTTTCTGTTACATGATGGATTATTGTCTAGCCTCGGGAACAAATTTCTCACATGATATCAAATGTTTGAACTAGGGAAGTATATTTGTTAGGAAAAATTGTTACTCACGTTACGATTGAGTATAAGAAAAATAAATCAAGGCTTTGTGAATTATGTGCATATGTGTTCTACTGTCCCAATTAAGAGATGATAATTCAAGTAAGGAAATGAAATAAACAAGGGTGATCTTAGAATACATTAAAGATGTGATGATGAAGTTGCAGACATAATTGATTAGCGGAGAAATTAGCTCTATATAAACCCGTCTGATTCACAAAGAGTAAGTATTAGACAAAAGTACAAACTTCTAGATGAGCAACACCGTCTACAATAAATAGCTAAATTCTAACATTTTATACTCGCTTAAATTTGGAATCCAATCCCTTAAGTTTACCACTTTGATTAAATGCATTTTAACTTGTAGTTTTTCTTCTCATATGAGTGAAGCGGTGGGGGAAATATATATGTAGAGATATGAGGAAGCCCTTAAGTTATTTTCTTTTTCCCATATGTTTCATGACATTTATTGGTGGATTTTAAATTATATTTTTCCCTACATAATAAGCCTGGTTAGTCATTCTTTTTTCTTTTTTATCAATAAATAAAATTGGTTAATAATCAAACCAACTCTTCATTTTCTTTTCTTCTTCCTCTCTGTTTTGTTGTTCTTATTTATAGTCACAAACTAGGTGAAGTTCATTGTTTGATGAGGAAAATGTCAAAATTGTTAAAAAAAAATGAACACTAGTAGTGCCATGGCAGAAGTAGTTGTGCAGTATGTGCTCTCTTTGGAGATAAAAATGGAAAAAGGTAAAAAGCAACATGGAAAGAGAAATTTGAATGATGTTAAAAATAACAAAACATATCTGTTGGAGTTGTTGGAGGTACTTCATGCATATTGCATGCTATTATCTTTATTTTTTTGGCATTTCTTTTTAAATGTATTTTTGTATTATATATTGTTTTTATCATTTTTTGAGTAAAAAATTATTAAGTAAAGACTAGCAAATGGAATAAAAGTAAATTTTTTATATTTTGAATTTGTTTTATATGAAGAATTTAACATAACAGAAAACATTACAAAAGTAAGCTATCTAAAATAGATTATCATAATAATATGAAAATAACATTCAGAAAAATTACACAAATAGGCAAATTAGTTCTAAATTATGATTAATATCTGATGTTTTATTTAGTTATTTCATTTGTAACCAGGATTCAAAAATGACTGACTTGGTACTAGTTGTTCAGTTTGATAAATTCAGTGTAGTCAAATAGCAGCCATATCGATGCTATAGTGAAATTTGAGCAAACTTTATTTTTTTTTTGTTGGTAAAATGACAAAAGAAAAAGAAAAAGAGAAAAAAAACCCTAAAAACAGGGCTCAGCCATTCTATGATACATTTTTTAGTATAAAATGGTTTCAAATAAATGATTAAAATAGAAAATGAATTTAAAAAATCTTATAAAATGCAAAGCTTGTATTTTTTTTTTAAAACTTTTAACACATTGAATACTATAACTATGACAATGATATTATTATTTTTTTAAATATGTATACATATACTCTTTCTTTCATTTTATTTTGATCAAGTAGCTTAGTGTTAGAATTAAAAAAAACAATTTAATTGTGTTTAATTCACAAAAGAAATTTTTTTTTGAGAAAGAAAACTAATTTTTTTACTAACCACCGTAATAAATTTATTTTAGTAAACACTGTTTGTTTTTAATTCACCAATAAAAACTAATTTTCTGTTACAAAAAAAAGTAGTATTTAATTGTTTATCAACATTAAATTATGATTCGACCAATAATAAATAAATAAAAATATTTTGCCGGTTTTGTATTTACCGTTACCGTCTCTATATAAAATCACGGAGTTACTATAATTTCGTTTCATCACTGCGAAGTGTTGAATTTCGCGATCTGAATAAACCCTCCTTCTCTTCACTCATTCTTCAGCGATTCAATTCAATGGATAAAGGAAAGGGTGTGATGGGATCTTCTGGACGAAGATGGGCCGTTGATTTCTCCGACAATTCAACTTCTCGCGATACTATCGATCCTCCCGGTTTCTCACGCGCTTCCCTCGATCAAGACGATTCTACCCTTAGTCGCCAAAAGAAAGATGCTGAATCCAATTGGAAATCTCAGGCATGCTTCCCGTCTCTTCTTCAATTCAATTTAGTCTTATTATTGTTCGATAACCTATGTATAATTTCTGTAATTTTTCTATATTATTGTTTTGAATTTATTATAATGTTTATGAACGACAGTTAATTCTAACATTTGTTATAACAATTAGTTACACCAGTCAATAAATTTAGATCAGTCAGTCCTTCTATTTGTCTTTTATCGGATGAGGCGTGGGCGTAACAACAAACAAACTATCTACATGTTATATTATATCTCGAAGGCATGTCTCACCTCATAGATGTCGAATGGGAATGATTGATTGATCTAACACGTATCAATCCGTGTAACTAATTATTGTAACTAACTATTACATCTGATTGTAGTTGTTTAAGTAATACTTTTTTGTTTTGTTTTGTTTTTGATTAATTAATTAATTATATTTTTCGAAACAGAAAGCTTGGGAAGTTGCACAAGCACCATTTAAGAACTTGTTAATGATGGGGTTTATGATGTGGATGGCTGGTAATACTGTTCACTTGTTTAGTATTGGTATTACCTTCTCAGCTCTTTGGCAACCCATAAGTGCCTTACAAAGTGTTGGAAAAAGTAAGTATGATTTCTCTATTTCTCCATATCCTTTTTGTTGTTTGGTTAAATAAACGAAGTGACAATCACCACCTGAAGCTCACACGCACCTACGAGATCTTAGGTGAAGATGTCTATCCTCCAGTTGAGCTAGACCTTACTGAATCTCTTCATCCCTTTCAATGATTTTAATTGTATATATAAATTGGTGTTGCTCATCATTATTAATATAGCCTGAGGTCTTATATTATAACTTTACAAGTGTTGTGCTAATGTATAAAATATTTCTATAGCAAAAGATAAAATAAAGTCGAACTGGTTTCATATAACCTATACGTTGTTATCTTAAGATATCCTAGAGAATTTATGGATATAAGCTGAAAACAACTTACGGACATGCCAAAAGCTCTTTCAATCAGTCTCATAATTGCTTTTGCTAGTAGATAAGCTCAAATAAGTCGATCCAAACAGGGTCTTTATATGTATTTGTTGAATGGAATCATTGGTCTTAGATAATCCCAGTTCTCTTCTCTTTAGGTTTGTTCTAACTCATTAGGAATTGATCTGATAAAATATGTAATTGTGTGTTTGGATGATGAACTGATTTTGTGCTCAAAACAGCTTTTAATCAAACACTTTATTTTAAATTGTGGCTTGCGATGTTAATTCTTTTAGGACCTTTGCAATTGGAACTGTGGATGCATCAATTGCATTTGTCTGCAATTTCAAGAATTGTGATGCAACTACAACCATAATGTAAAACCTTTATCAAAAGCTTTTGAGACCTATAGAGCTTTTGAAGGAAAAAAATGTTGTCCCCCCACCCCCACCAATCCAAAAAAAGCGTTGCCAAACATACCATTAGTTTTCGATTAACTTGTTGTCTTCTTCATTCTACATGTACGTGTAAAGATGACATGTACATGTTTCTGTTTGTTCTGTAATCATTCATGTATGCTTATTATTATTTGTTGCAGTGTTTGAACCTTACAAAGATGCTAAAGTGGAGCTTCTTGGGCCTAAGTTGGTATTCATCGCCCTTAATTTGGGAGGCATGTTACTAGGTGTTTGGAAGGTAATATTGTGCCTTGAAACAAAAATGAGTTAGATTGCTTGTAAACTCTGTTCTTTTCGTAAGTCTTTGAGTTAAATTGCTTGTGTGAGTTCATGTTAATTCTGGAAAATTGATGAACTCTTGATTCTAGCAGTGAATTTATCAGCCTAAGTATATACATGGTTTTATTTACCTCAAATTTTACAGTTTTGGTTCATTTTGTTGGATAGTTGGGTTAAATTAGTTGTGTTCTATAATATATTTGAGGTTTAGGAAGCTAATTTAACTTCACAACAAGTTTGTCTAGATTCTCAAGTTTGAAAACCTTGGTGCCATATACTTATTATTATTTTTCCCCATTATTCATGTTACTGTCCTCTTCTGCAGCTCAATTCATTGGGACTGCTTCCTACCCACACATCAGACTGGGTGTCATCCTTAGCACCTGCTCAGGTTGGATTTTCTTTTCAATATTTTAAGTGCATTATACACTTTTATTTGTTGTCCAAAATATTTGAGTCCTCTGAAACATTAATTAAAACGTTGACACATTATCTTACTGTCTTCAAGGTATTATGACAAAATCCTAGAGCATTTTCTAGTACCTCTTCATGATTAAATGAAATATTTCAACACTTTGTTGCTCTATTCCTTTAACTTTGCAGCTACTTGCTTTATAAGTCTGAATTCAATTTGATGAATAGTTGTCATGTAATCACTATCTCATAGTGTAAAATTCATGGTGGAAGATTAATAGAAACCTGTAGCAACCAAAACCCGTGGGCATAGATTTTTCACTGCAGGGCCTTATTTTCATGTCTGTCCAATCTTGTTGAATTCTAGACAGTTTCACGCGAGCATTAGCCAGTGGGTTATATGGGATTGAGCTCTATCAAGAGGGAACTTGAGCTGTGTTGGTGCTTCGTCTCTATCCATCAAATCATGGGTAATTGCATCTACCAATATCCCCCCTCGTATTATCTTTGATAGTGATGGAGGTGGGCATCCATTGTCACTTCAACTAGAGAGCAGCCTGGTGCACTCTTGAAACTGGTTATACTGGTAATTTCCCAATGTAGAACCTCATACCAGGCCCCTTAGTCTCCCTTCAGTGAAGTAACACAATCAATTTTCCTCCAGTGTACAGTTTAGAATTTCTGTCTGGGCATCTATTTGAGGATTATAGGTCATATCATCTGCAGCAAGCAACATAGTGTCTTCCAATCCTGCCAAAAATGTCTCAGGAAGATGGGTTCCCTATCATGCACAATAGAAATGGGGGTGGCATGTTAGCGAAACATCTTCAAGGAAAAGAATCTGAAATCAAGCGAGCTGATTACAACTGCTTGGGGGAGTAAAGTCACCATATTTGGACAATGGCTACAGTAAAATCTATGCGTACTTAGTTCCTCCTAAATGACCTTGGGAAAAGGCAAAGGTGTTGGGTTGCCGCCTGATGTAAAAAGCTTTTAATGATTTGAACACTGGCCACTATTTGAATCAACCTTCTTCGCATCTTTGAAACTCCTTTAGATGTTATGGAGCCTAGAAACTCATCCTATCTTTCCTTAATGCATTTCCGTACTGGTATAGAATTGACTGTATTCTAGTGGTTAAGAGTCTTTGAACCATGGTTGTGAAAGTCATAAAGTTAACTCAGAATCAAACAGTTTGCAACTGTGTAAATTGAGTTTATCTCACTTACAAAAGTGTTTTGTGTAAACTAGGGTAGACTCACATAGAATAGACACATTGGGATTAAACGAATCTACAATGTAATGGTTATGTTTCCCCAAACATGCTCAAAATGAAAGTGGTCCAGTTTTGGCACTTGACTACACAGATGTATTTAACATATTGAAGTGAACCCATCTGCAAAGGAGGTGAATAATATTGTATCGAGTCTCAATCCTATAGCTCCCAGTAATTGAACCCGTTAACTAAAAAACATGAACAGATCCGTTGGTGCTAGATTGGAACAAACCCAATAGGCTAATGTGGTGAGTGAATCCACCTCTTATATGCTGTGAATTGTTTTTTTTTTTTTTTTTTTGTGCATATCTTGTACTTTTTATACTTGTATTAGGCATACATGTTACATGGTAAATTTATGCTACATGTATCATGTTTATACCTACCCATAGCATTGTATGTTATTAAAATGTTTGGGCAACAATACCTGTAGACCCAGGAAAAAAAACCAGAGGCAATGATTACATGCTTATTGATATATATTAATCAGTTTTGCTTTATTGATATGAAATTGGTAACATGAATTGCAAAGTAATGCTTACTACAAGTAATTTCTATGGTGTTGAAGCCAGAATAATATAGATGAACCACACTCATTCGATGTATAAATAAAAGAACATATGCCATAGTGAAGAATTGGTAGATTTTAGTCAAAAACGTAAATGCATGCTATGTTTACTGTATAAACTTGTGAGGTGTGACCACTTTAATTTCAGAAATAATGCTTGATTCTGAAAAAAAATCTATAACTGGTTTTGTCCACTGAAAAAAAATCTATAACTTGTTGGCATCTCTCCTACTTCATCCTTTTGTGATTTCCATGAGCTGCAACACCCTTGGTTTCTTTTCTTCAAGTGTTCACGACCTTACTTTTTTGTATCTTCAGGAGGTGGAGTACTCAGGTGGGGGTCTAAATTTCCGTTGATGCTCCGGTTCTTACGTTTTTTGTATTCTCTTGGAGGAATTTAAGGATTTGGTACTGTTAGCATGTTGTAATGGTCACAAAGGATCTCATTAGGCATGATTTGTTTCTTATTTATGATTAATGTTACCAATACTTGTAGTCACCAAAGATTAGTAATGGTTTGTAGTAGACTGAGTGATCTGAATAGTTAATAACAACATTCCTCTTTGTATGTAGGATTTGAATATTTGCACATTATAAATTTATATCTTTCTTTTACTGCAAATGTGATGTAAAAGGAAATAGCATACTAGAAATGTCAGGGGAGGATAAATTTTTTAGCAGTGGGGATCGAACCCGAAGTCTTATGTTCTTTCAGAGTCCTTTCTTTTAAGAGTTACTTTTCCCACCCTATGCCTTCCTAGCGTGCCCTGTAATTTTTCCAAAAATGCCCCTTTGCAGTCCGGATTTCATAATCTGGACTATGCTTGTGTATAACCAGCAATCATAATCTCTCCCATTTCAGCAATTTTGAATTTTTCTTTTAAAAGCAACCAAAAAAAAGGGTCTATCCATGTCAAATAAAATCATAAAAACACAAGGATAAGAGTTATGAAGATTAATATTGTCTTTAAAATGACTATCCATGCTACAAACATGTTTAGAATTGGTGTTGGTGCTGTCCGGATTACGTAATTTGAACTGCATCAGCTCCATGAAAAAAAAGGTCTAAACGATGAAATTTTGGATTTTGAGGGCGGAGTCCTGTAAGAAGTCCCTTTTAAGGGTGTCTTGATCATAAAAATACAAGGATGAAAGCTAAAAAGATTAATATTGTCCTTAAGATGACTATCCATGTTATAAACATGTTCAGAATTGGTGTTGGTGCAATCCGGATTATGTAATCCGGATATCACCAGCACCATGAAAAACTGGTGTTTAGAGTGTGTTCGGATTCTATAATCCGAAAAAATCAAAGCCCTATTTTTTGAGATTTTTTCGGATTACAAAATCCGAATTGGTGAAAAACTCATTTTTTTCACCCTATTACAAAGGAAAACATCAGTCCGGATTTTAAAATCCGGATTGCTCAAGGGCATTTTCGGAAAAATTACAGGGCACGCTAGTAAGACATAGGGTGGGAAAAATAATACTCTTCTTTTAAATGTCTATGTTGATTCACCTGTAACCTTCCCAATGTGAAGTTGGTATACAAAATAGAGTGTTGCTTTTCTGACATTCAAAATGTCCTATGAACACAAGTAAAAGACCAAAAAAACCCAGCGCCAGTTAACTGCCGCTGGGTTTCTAGTTATAACCCAACGGTAGTTAACTACCGCTGGAGGTATTTTAGTAATTTACTTGTGTTGTTACGAGCTTCTAAATATCACAAAAAGCAATTGTCTACAAAATATGGTCACCCTTTTTAAAAAACTATAGCTCTTGCCTCTTGAAAAGTTGATTGAACGATCTTAAACAAGTAAATGAATAACTCACTTCCAATTTATTCATGAATCTATTACTACACGTAAATTTATCATCAAATTTATCAAAGTAAAAAACTAGTGCCAAGTTGGTCCCTTTTGGATGGATACTGGTTTTACAATGAAAGAACTAAATAAAACATATGTTAGCTTTCATTGATAATCAGAACTAACTTGCCTATATGTAAATTGTCTTTATATTTTGTTTTCATATTATCAGGTTAACTTTCTGTAAAAGAAACTTAAAACATAAAAGTAATATTTTATTAATAGAAAAAAATTATAGATGAGTTGAGTTCTGGAGACTCATTTGGGTTATGGCAGACCTCAAGGCTCAACGAACACCTACAGAAGTACATCATGTATCAAAGAGGTCTTCGCACTGGCAACATGGGTTGAACTCAAAACTTGATAAGTCAATTACTTATCAAACGAGTCAACTTTCATCGATACATAACACATTTACGTACAGACAATATGATTTTTTATGGAGAAAATGTTTGCTCGAATATTTTACCCGGAAATTTAACTTATTAGTTAAAATAATTGTTCACAAATCTTCGTTCACAAAATTTGTTGGTAGACTATTTTACATTTAGCAAGCAAAATTTACACTTCAAATGGATAATTCTCAACACACAAGTCTTTCTCAACAAAAGAATTCAATATTACATAATGTTTTATGTAAGGAAAAATGAGATGTTGAAATTTAGTTACTAGAAGGGAAATTGGAAGAAAATGATCAACAAAGCCCTCTCTTTGCAATAGAACCCATTCTTCCTCTATAAATACTCTATCATTCCTCCCATTTTCTTGTGAAACACTTTGAAAATTTCAAGAGAGAAATTGTGGTGAGTTTTTTTTTCTTCCTTTTCTTCTTTCTTTCCTTTATTTAGTTTATGTTCAAGCAATTATTTTATTATGCTTATGATCCAACATTTATTTTATGTTAAGTTTCATGCCTCTTGTAATGTTATGTTTAAGTCATGCCAAGTTCAAAAGATTTAAACTTTATGGTAAAAAAGTTCTATTAAAGGTTGAGGCTTTGTGTTAAAGTTTCTGTTTCCTGATATAGTTTTGATTTTTTTGCTTAAAAATGAAAACTTTGTGTTATGTTCAAGAGTTTTGTTGGAGATATAAACTTTGTATTCAAGTTTCTTTTTTGTGATCAAGTTTCAATTTTTATGCTTAAAAATCAATGATCTATGTGTTATGTTAGATTGGAACTTTGGATTCAAGTTTATGTTGAAACTTTTATGCTGAAATGTTCTAGCTGTGTCCCCAAAATTTATGTTGGTACCAAGATGCAATCTTTATAGTTTGCAAAATGTTTCCATTATAATACTATGTTCAGGTGAAATTATGACACTGCAGTCATAGTATTGTAACCAGGAAATTTTATAATTTCAATTGTAGTTGAGAACTATGATGAACATGGAAAATGCGAGGGCAACAATCAAAGTTTGGTGGGATGTTGAAAGTTGTCCGGTTCCAGCAAACTTTGACGGCCTTTACTACATTGCTAAGAATATTCGCCTGGCTCTTTCAAACGAAAACTTTCATGGAACACCATCAATTTATGCTTATGGAGACAGAGATGGCATCCCTAGTGAGGTTCGTACTGCCCTCTACCGCACGGGCATCTCCCTTTATCACGTCCCCACTGGAGGTATTTACTTATTTATTCATAATCACTTTTTATTATGCACTTCTCCATAATAATAATGGCGTTCGTTTTTTATTTCAGGTGCGTACAAACAGATTGCAATGGAAATGATAGTTTGGATGTCAGACAATCCTGCACCTGCAACTTTTCTTTTGATTTCTGGCAATGATAGTTTCTCACGTCTTCTTCATGACCTTTCTGTGAGAAGTCACAACATTCTTCTTTCTGGACCTTCACAACTTGATGAATCACTCACCGCAAACGCCAATTTCATTTGGCATTGGCCTACACTCATTTCTCAGGGCAGGCCCCTTAACACTGCTGAACAGGTTAACCTTCAAAATCTAAATCCTATGGAATTCATATATCAATCCAATCACAACTCAACAACTAGTTTTGATTCTGTTTGTTCTAAAGTAGTTTACAAAAACAACTTTTAACTTACATAGAAACAGCTTAAGTACATTGATGTATACAAAAGAAAAAAGATGTACAAATATCTTAGAAAACCACGAGAACCATCCATTCTTACCATTTCATAATTTGACTTGTAGATGACGAATATGGAAAATGCATATACAAATATCTCCGTTTGGTGGGACATTGAAAGCTGCCCTATTCCAACAAACTTTGACGGCATTGACTACATTGCTAAGAATATTTGCATAGCTCTTTCAAATGCCAACTTTCATGGCAAACTATCCATTTCTGCTTATGGAAACACCGACCTCATCCCTGGTGAGGTTCAAAATGCACTTCAGCGCACAGGCATCTCCTTTCATCATGTCCCCACCGGAGGTATTACTTATTTATTCATGATAACTTTCAATGAACTTCTCTATAATCATAATGACTTTCTTTGTTTCAAAATAAATAAATAATGGCTTTATTTTATATTTTATTTTAGGTATGTACAAAGAGGCCATATGGGATATGTCAAAGTGGATGTCAGTCAATCCTGTCCCTGCAAATATTCTGTTGATTTCTGACGATGATAGTTTCTCAGGTCTTCTTCATGACTTTTCTGTGAGAAAGTACAACATATTCTTTTTTCTGGACCTTCACAACTTGACGCATCACTCACCTCCGCTGCCAATGTAATTTGGCTTTGGACAACACTCATTTCTGGTGGCAGGCCTCTGAACACTTCTGAACAAGTAATCTTCAAAATCAAAACCCTTTGGAATTCACATATCAACCCAAACACAACCTTAAAGCTAGTTTTAATCCTGCTTGTTCCAACAGTTGTCGCTTTTTGGTGCAGTTTCCATCATAATCGCGAGAGGAACAGGGTGGGGAAAGCGGCATCTAGTGATGTGTGGTCATAGGCTCATAGCAAACATTGGTAAACTAAAGATGTCCATTTTTTCTTGGCTTCTTTTCGTTTTCTGTCGTAGCATTTTTTAGCTTCCAAAGTTTCATCATGAAATGTTAGTATGTTACAAGATCATTCTTTTGACATTATTATTTTGTTCATGCAATGCTCTTGTTTTGAGTTTTATGTGATACTATTATTTTTTTTTTTTGGTAGAGCAGTAGAAGCTTTCTTAATTTGTTTTGATATAGAAAAACAAGGATAGTTAAGCAGCAGAAATTTTCTCATTTTCAGTTATAAGATTGATGATAGTAGTAGCCTTTTCTAATTGATTGTGATTGCATGTGTTGCTTATATAGATTGTACTATAATATATCACATGAAGTTGGCAAAGTTATGAGGGATATAGTTTGCTTATCTTTTTGTCACTTCCTAATATGAATAGATCACTGCTTCTATTTCATTACTCTAATTTAACTTTTGTCACCATTTTGATGTGTTTTTTTGCAAATTAAACCTTCCTTACAAGACTGACCACATAAACAAGACTAATAGCCTAACAACCATAACAGTTTACAATTTGAATGGATATAGGAGGAGCTCAATCTAAACATTTAGTTTACACACATCTAGGTTTACAAGTACAAAGAGTTGAACCTCTAATTGTAACAAATAATATATGGCTGGCTGTTCAAGCAAGCCGATATTTCAATCAGAATACAAACAAAACTTGGTACTGGGATTGTGCAAATAATCTTCTATGAAAAAACCAGAGACTATTTCACGCTTATTGTTAGATATATAATCTGTTTTGCTTTATTCGGATGAAATGGGTAACATTAATTGCAAAGTAATGCTTACAAATCCTTTTATGGGGTTGATATCAGAATAATTATAGAAGAACCGCAGAAGTTTGGGATGAAAGAACATATGCCATAATAAAGAATAGGTGTAATCCTGTTAGATTGTAGTCAAAACACAAACACATGCTCTGTGTATACTGCATAAACTTATGACCACTTTTTAATTTCTTAAATGATGCTTGATTTTGAAAATAAATCTAAAACTGGTTTTATCTACTCAAAAAAGCTATAACTTGTTTGAATCTCTCCCACTTCATCCTTTTGAGATTTTCATGTGTTGCAATGCCTTTGGTTTCTTTGCTTTATGTGCCCATGATGATTTGTTTTTCTGTTTCTTCAGGAGATGGAGTACTCAAATGGGGGTCTAGTTCTTTATTTTATGGTAGCTTGTCTTGGAAGAAATTAAGGATTTGGTATTCTAATGGTCATAAAGGACCTCATTAGGCATGGCTTGTTTCTCATTTATGATAAATGTTACCAATCCGCGCAGTCACCAATATTTTTGACAGGGTTTGTAAATTGTAATAGACTACGGGTGATTGCTTTGAGTAATTAAGAACATCATTTCATTTAAGATTCTAATATTTGCAAATCATAAATCTCTAACTCTTACTGCAAATCTCATGGAAAAGAAAATGGCATACTAGAATGTTGGCAGCATGGATCAAACCATAGATTTCCTTCTTAATAGCTTCAAATGCTTATGTTGATTCACTTTCAACCTGCCCAATGCAATGTTGATAGGCATTACATAAAATGGTTTAAATAGCCTTTGCTAGTTCATTTTTGCAGCAAACTGCCATTGGTTAAGCTGTCAAATTATATTTGCATATATCGTCAGGTAAATTAATTTGATTGAAATTTTTTGGGTATGTCTACAACTCCGAATCCATGACTAGAACATGATGAATTGAAATTGATTCAGGCATCGATTTGCAACAATCATATTTTGATGTTTCTCATTCTGAATTCAATCATCACATTGGGCAACTCCTTAACAATCTGCCTATTGCTTACCTTTTAGGGAACTGTCCACAGGCTTGACAAACAATCTACTTTCCCCTATTTGTTTTGTAAGCATGCAAAAGCAAAAATCATAAGGGTCTCTTCATTTGGTTGTAATATGGCCAAAAGGTAGTTGAAAATGAAAGATATAGAAGTAAAAGATTTTTTATAAGCATAAAAAATCATTTTAAAGTGAGTTAATCTTTAAGGTTACAAGAACAAATATATAGTGCCTAGGAACAATACAAAAGACACTTATTCCTAAAATATTAAATCATTTTTTTATCAATCTTTTTTATTAATTATTAGAAAAATATCTCTTGGTGCTCAAATACTATACATTTGATCTTGTGATCATATAAAGCTAGATCTTTTAAAAGTATAAATAAATTGATAACTCGATGTTAGGTTTTAAGTGTGGCCATTAAGTTCCACATCACCTCTGAAAGTGTAAAAATGTTGGATTTATAAAAGAGGTGACACACATGCCTAAAATCTTAAGGTTTTGGGTAGAAATATGGCGTCTCCCTCTCTTTTGTTCCTGGATCCTGGTGCATTTACCTTGTTGTCTCTCCCACGGCCTCGTACCCCCAACAAATGGGATTATAGCCCTGGTTCGGCTTGGTGGGGAATGAGAGTCCAATTATAGGAGGTGGGAACTTACACTTATGGTGGATGGGTTACAAGTGTGAGTGGGGTTAAGTCACACTTCGTTTATCAATGGATATAATATTGGATTTATAAGAGAGGTGATCCATATAATCAATGCTTTAAGGTTTTTGGTAGAGATATGACGTCTCCCTCTCTTATGGTCCTGAAGCATTTTTCTTGTTTTTTCTCTTGTGACCTTTGAACTCCTCGGCTCTCAAATATAAGAAGAAACTAGTAAAGAGTAGCAATACACAATTTATTTCACTCTCCAAATTCCTTTCATTTTTTCCCCTCAATATCTTCACTTTCTTTTTTGTCAAAATACAAGGGAAGATGAAAATAAGTGTTTTAACTGAAGTAATAAAATAGGAGTGGTGAAGTGTATAGGATATATCAATAAATTAATACTTACAAAAGTGGAAGTAGCGTAAAAAAATTCCAACTTAATTTATTTAAAAGTAAAAAAATTGTTTAAACTGGCTGGCGTCTCATTCAAGAAATTCGCCGATTGCTTGCTCTGGAGTGGGAAGTGAAGATTTGTCATTCTTATCGTGAGGCGAATTCGTGTGCAGACGCTCTTGCAAACATGGATTGTGAGCATGCGCCTGGGTTGCATGTGTATGAGCACTGTCTAGCTAGGCTTAGTTCTCTGGTGTTAGCTAATGTTATGGGGATAGCGACCCCTAGAATCATCTTTGTTTAGTTTTCTCTTTTCTCGGGCTTAGGCCCCTTTGTTTCCCAAAAGAAAAAAAAATTGTTTAAACTTGTAATTATCCTGTAAAAAAAAAAACCAATTGCAATTATAATGATATAAAAAAAAAAAAAA
>Ga0228711_1001853_pt1 | contig 31821 bp, 12 predicted proteins | sample MedpolnodulmetaG_2_FD_177996 | JGI IMG/M metagenome (GOLD analysis project Ga0228711, IMG submission 177996) | Root nodule microbial communities from Medicago polymorpha collected in Santa Monica, California, United States - brown nodules | ecosystem: Host-associated > Plants > Roots > Nodule... | reverse complement strand
AAAAAAAAATATCGTATTTATACAAACATTTTTTTGTTAAAAAAGAAAATTTACATTGTTAATTAATTATAACAGTACTTCAATTTAACCATACTTCACAACTTGGTAAGTACTTTGGCTTTTCTATGTTGTCTGGTAGAGTTAAAAATTCCGATTTTCATTATATCCTAGATTGGATAAATGGTAGGTTTTCCTAAAAAAAAAAGGATAAATGGTAGGTTGGCAGGTTGGAAAAGAAATTTATTGAGTAGATCAAGTCGAGTCACTTTAGTCAAAAGTGTTGTTACTGCCTGCCTGTTTATATTATGCAAAACTTTTGGTTTCTGATGGTGCATTCCTTTGTATAGGGAAGAAACTCTTCTCATTAGATGAATTGGAAGAACTTGACTAAGCTCAAATCTCAAGGTGGTTTAGGCATTCGTACACTCAGGAACTCAAACATTTATCTATTTGGCTGACACATAAGGGTCATTTTACACCAACCACATAAGCTTTGGGTTCAGATGTTGAAAAACAAATACATGTTTGATAATCATATTTTGCATTTTTCTTTTAAGTCTGGCAATTCTCGCATATGGCATGATATTATGAAGGTAATGAAAATATTAGGGCCAGGTTTTACATGTAGAGTCCAGAAGGGACATATATCTGTTTAGTATGATAAATAGATAGATAATGTCTACCTTTGCAATGTTGTGTCATATGTTGACATTAGTGACACAGACCTTCATCTTTGTGATTTGTTTGAAAATGTGGTTTGGAACTTCAACAAACTTTACACTTAACTTCCTTGGTTTTACCAAGACTGTATATGTAGCATTACCATTCACAGTAATGTTAATGATAACTCATTTGGAGTGGCTCCCCCAGTGGTATATATTCGGCTAGTCATGATTATAGATGATTGATTCAAAATTTAAATCAACAAGTGGTGCCCAATACTACCTGGAGTTGGATTTGGCTACTACTAATTACTGAAAATCTACGGCATTTTTGTTGGTTAGTGATGCACGATAGCCTTCATTTAGAGTCTCATGTCACCTATCCTCCAATACTTCTTGTCACAGATGTGGTGTTGTTGTTGAGAGTTATTTGCATACTCCGCGGGATTGCCCTATAGCAATGTTTATTTGGATGTATGTTTATTGTAGCAACTTTTACATGCAGGATTGTCAACTTTGGTTTAAACATCATGCTACAATGGAGGCAAGTACTAAGTTCATAGTAACTTGTTATGAAATTTGGAGAAATAGAAATGAACAGATTTTCCAAAATATGCAGGCAGATACTTGGAATTCTATCAACATCATAGTCTTTTATCATGCATCTATGGTTTACACTCTTTGTACCACTAGTAAGCATCATGTGGCACATCAAGTTCGTTGGAATCTCCCTCCTGAAGACTATATTAAGATCAATGTAGACGATTCTTCTTTTGGAAATCCCGAAAATGCAGGTTTTGATGTCTTATGATAAACGATATGGGAATTTGGATTCAAGGATTTTCTGGTTTTTGTGGTATAGCTTCTAATTTACTAGTTGAACTTTCAACTATTTGGAAAGGACTTCAACCCGCATGGGACCTTGGCATCGATCTATCATCATGGAATTTGACTTTCAGACAGTTTTGGATCTTATTGCGGATATTAATCGAAATGACTTTCATCCTCATGCAAACTTATTTTCTCTCATTATGAAACTCTCTTCTCTTCCTTGGGTGATCATCCTTAAGAAACTTATTTTCTCTCATTAGGAAACACTTTAAAATTAACTCAAATTTATTTGAATTGAATTATTTATTTTTAAATTAACTTTGTTAGGACATAATTGAATTCATGTTAAGGTGGTTTTGCGACAGGGCATGTCGTTGTAAACAAGAAACAAATGTAATACTAGCACTTTTGGTATTTTCTTGAATTGTCTTGATGGAATTGATGTGATAGCAGTTTTAGTGGTTAACACATTTCAAATTTGATGTTAACTATATTCAATGGATAATTATTGGGTATAACAAAGTGTCACAACTCATTAACCATTCATTATATACAATTAAGGATAGTTTTGATTATAACACCTATACAATTTTACATAGATGATAGTTTTTATTTTATGGTATGCTAACATTATATGGTATTATATGGATCTAATATTTTATGCTAAATTATATAGAGATATGTTTATTTTACATTTTAATTTTGGGTTAACTTAGTGCAAAAGGATTAATAAATTATCTAAAAAATCAAATGAAGTTAAAAAAATGTTGGTATATATACTTTTGGAGGTACATCTTCACCTCTAATTTATGAGGTTCTCCGATCAAATGTCTGATGTTTTTATAGGAAATAATTAAATAAAAGTGTATACAGTATGAAGGTATAAAACATTTATCATTTGTAATAAGTGAACAAATGTTGAAAATATGAAGGATACGATTATTGATCATGTTTGAATGTAAAACTCAATGTTCTAAAGTGAGTAATGCAGACCTACGCAAAGTAAAATAGAATAATTTCAAAAATATGACGATATTTTAAAGGAAACAAATGTACATGAAATAACATTCATTAGAGTCTTTAATCATATGTATAAGCAAGACAGGTGATTGCTCAACACCATTATCAGCAAGGAAAATATACTAACATATTTTTCCAACTAAACAAAAAGCAATTATTTAAACAATTTTCTAGAAATGGAACCTTAAATTCAAAACAAATTTGGCAAGTTTAAATAACAAAATAGCAAAAATAAATGCAATACGACCTTTAGATGATAGCATCCAAGACATGCATGAATTCAAGCTCATTTGATGGTAAGAGCAACAAAAATAAATGTCAAAATTGTTGGGTATATTTTAAACATGTAAAATTTATGACTCAAAACAAATATTTGTGTATTGAAGCATATTATACAAAAAAAATAACTTAATTGGTTTAGATTTTTATGTAACTTTATAGAGAGGTATGAAAAAAGTTATCATGTGTTATTCATTACATACCAAGTTGCATATTGTACTCATATATCTTAATCTTTATATTGCTCGAGTTTTGCACAAATTTATTTTTTTTAGTGAAAAGCACATAAGAGAACCACGTCAATTGTCAAACACGTTCGTGTTGTACTTTTTTTGCAAACAATTAAACAAATTTATCACAATCAACTCACTTGGGTGCGTCCGAGTTTTGCGACTTTGATGACTTTGTTCCTATCTCTCCCATAACTAATAATTCTCTTTCATCAAGATAATTTATTTTAATCATTCATCTACAAACTAAATATATTAAAGTCATCGAAGGAAAAAAAAACTCAAAGTTACCCAATTATTTTTCCAATTTCACACACTCTACGTCTATTTTTATCAAATTATCGATTTTTTTTATTATGTTAATCTTTTTGTCAAACTAATTGCAACACAAAAAAACATTTCTTTGAAATCAACCAACACACAAACACTTTCTACACACTAACTATGTAGCTTTGAACTCTCTATCACACCAGGGGATACGTAGAATAAGAAGAAGACCACATTTTTTTGAATGAAAAAAGACCATTCTTGTCAAACTCGATAACAATAAAAACACTTTTTTCCTCCGTTTAAAACACAACGTTTTAACTACAATTTGATTTTAATTCATATTAAATAACAAGGAGAAATAAATATTTTTAATTTAACAAAATCTTGCTCAATTAATTAGATGTAACTGTTTTTGAACGAATGTCTTCTGGTGTTGATACATTTCCTATATGTAATCGTCTCACGAAATTAAATTAAAATATGATTTCAAATATCATTTTTTTCGTTTTCAAAAAATTCTTTTCCAATGTTTTCTTTATTTTTATATATTTTGGTGGCAATTTCATCATTTTTTAGCAACCCTCAAATTTGAAGGTGCTATAAGAGAGTGTGATATTAACTAATAGAGATGCCTTTACATATATAGAATAATGTATGTGCTAATTGATGCAAATAAATACAATAATAATTACAATAAATAAAATGTTGTAAGTTGGTAACCAAATGGTAAAAATGAAGATATGCATATAATTATACATAATGTAATTGCAACAAATTATGAATTCTTGTTTCTTTGGTCAACATAACCGTTGCAATGTACATGGGCTCCAATAGGTGCAACATCTATAAATATGATCTAGATTTAAATTTAAAAAACAGAACAATGTTTTTAGTACAAAATAAAATTTCGTTGAACCACTGCGACAAGTGTATTTCGTCAAATCCCAATCATATAATTTATTATTTTTTAATTATTAACTATTGCAAAAAAAAGAAAAGCAAGACATGCCCTAATTCGTTGGATTCAACGAACGATGCTTCAACCATACAACAAAACCCAACTAAATTATTGAGAGTAAACTTATCCAATGAAAGGTCAGACTATTTATTTTTAAAATAAATAAATAATGATTTACATAAGTTAACTATTTGTTTGATAGAAATATGAGTTTTATTTCTTCTTAAATAAACATATAGGATGCGAGGATGATGATTTACTCCAAACCAAACACCTTACAAAAATTCGTTAAAAGTGACTCGCTAATCACTTTATAGCATCTATCAATGATTCTATAATTTATATCAGCACATTTCAATGTTAAAAACCGTGGGTCTTACAAATAGGGAGATGCCTTAGTATAGATAGATATCATTTTATGGTGAATATTGCAAAGGAGGATTATGGTATGAAACATGCATTCAAGTCAAACTTATTTATGGTGAATCTTGGAAAGTAGGATTACGATATGAAACGACCAATTGGTAAGTCAAACAAGCTTATTAACCTCAATTACACATAAATAGAAGACAAACATACAACAAATTGCACCACTATGTTTTTTGGACGGCAAAATCAATCTTTTAATCAAAATTACATTCTCCACAAATACATTATTCTCCATACCCAATGATCATATCTAATCTAATAAGCATTTATTCTTACATGATAAGAACTCGCTATCGAAGATGATCTTAAAACATTTTTGGTTGAGCTCATGATCTTAAAACATTTATATATTTAATCACATCACATCTTTTATATATTTTATACAATTTTTTATATTATTTTTAAAAATATATACTTTTTGCTGTAGACCGAAACTTTTGGTGTGGTAAATACAATGCATAATATATATCTGATCCGATGTTTGAATATCAGACACAAAAAAAAAAAAATTTAGGCACGTAAGATATTCGGGAAAAAAAGGGTATCTAAGATATGTTTTTTTTGACAAAAGGGTATGTAAGATATGTTTTTTTTGACCTCTTTAAAATAAAGATATGTTTTTGGAGTACTAGATTAAACTTTACAAATACATAATTGATAATTTAATTACTTCTTTAAAAAAAAAAATTACACAATTTAATTACTGAAAAACAAATTTAATTGTTTTTTTTCAAAAGAAAAACAACTGTTAATTAATTACGAGAAAGGATACAAAACCGAACAAAGCGATATTATAATTAGGGTTAGGGTTCGCTCAAATTGAACTTCAAGATGGGAACCAAAAAGAAATCAGCGAAGAAGATAGAGCTCGAAGAAGAAGACGAGCTCAATGCTTCAAATTCTTCAATCACAGCAATCAGTGACGATGATGAAGAAGCAAACAAGGATCTCAGCCTCGAGATTATTCAAAAAGCGCTTCTCAACCGTGCAATTAATCCCCAAAACGGCGCCGTATTGGATACACAGACAGTAAAGAAGAAGAGGAAGAAGAAAAAGGCGAAGATTGAAGTTGTAGATGTTAGTTTCTGTTTAGTTCGTTAATTGAATGTTCACTGTGCAGAAATTTGAATTTTTTTCCCCAATTTTTCAATGGGAATTTGGGAATTTTAGTCTGCAACAAAAAGATGATTTTTTTTTTCAATGTGATTTTTGGGTTGATTTATTTGAACTTATCTACTAGCATAACACTTGTGAATTGTTTTAGAGCAGTTTGCATTGGTTTACTTGAGCTTAACTAGTGGCATAAGAACTTGTGAGAGTGATTGGGGAACTTAAGAATACAAATTCTGACATGTTCATAACCTGTTTTTACTTTTTAGCTTATTTTCATAAGTTCTCGAGGATAGCTTTTTAAACAGCTTATAGCTTATCTGAAAACAATTTGAATTTATTTTATCTTCTTTTTTATTTTATTTTTATGGAAGTAGCTTATATTAAGCAATTCGGCTATAAGCTGCAATGCAAATTAAGTTGTTTATCCAAACAGGGCTCTACTGAGCTTACGAAACATCTTATGGCATTCTATAAGATGTTTTCAGCTTATTTACCTCAGCTTTCAATGATAGCTTATATGAAAACAACTTGATTGTGTTTAACTTTTGTTGTACAGATAACTTATTCATAAACAGTTTTATGATAAGCACTTGATTAAGTTGTTTATTCAAACAAGGCCTATCAGGGTATAAGATTGATACACACCTAAATTGGTTAGTTAGATTAACATTAAATGGTTTTTAAGACTATCATTAGAGTTACACTGGTATATTATTTATTCAAATTTTATAATTAGTTTAAGAACATTTGGGATTTTGTTTCGTGTTTTTTGAAACTAAGTTGGCCTTGCTTATGTAGGCTGTTATAGTTGAAGAAAAAGAAAAGGAAGTTGTAGAGAAAATCAAAGCACCAGAAAAAGTGGAGCATGCCAAAGTGGAAACAGGCATGGTTGATACGAGCGACAATGTTGTTCTGGGTAAGCCGCTTGCGAGTTGTAATATTTGTTCAGAAATGTAATGTTGAAAATGTCGTGCTAACACTGTATTGGATACATTGACAGGAAATATCGCTTCCGAATCACATAGCGAGGAGATTAAGACTCAGAAAAAGAAGAAAAAGAAAAAACATGAATCTGAGATTCAAACTGTAAATGTCAGTCTCTATTTGACTTGTTCAATTGAAAATTTGTTGTGTAAAAATTGATTTTACCCCCTTATATTTTCAATGGAAAATTGGGCACTCTTAGTCTGCAACAAAAAAAAAAGTATTATTCTGTGTTATGTTTTTTATGGAAAACTGTTCTTACTCTCTAAACACTACAATGGTGTGGCTGAAAGACACTCCAATTGCTCTAATGATTAATTAGTTTCTGTTTAGTTGGATTGGTTTTTTTCGAGCTTATCTAGTGGCATAAAAACTCGTGAGATTGTTTGGCAAACTTATGAAAACAACTTATGACATGTTGATAAGCTGTTTTTACTTTTTAGCTTATTTTCATAAGCACTGTTTTTACTTTTTAGCTTATTTTCATAAGCTCTCCAGGATAACCTGTAAAAATAGTTTATAGCTTATGTCAAAACAATTTGAATTTGTCATGGAAATAGCTTATAATAAGCGCTTATGCTATAATCTGCAACAAATAAGTTGTTTATCCGGACAGGGCCATATTGAGTTTATGAAATCATCTTATGAAATGTCTATAAGCTGTATTCAGGTTATTTTCATAAGCTTTCAATGATAGCTTATATGAAAACAACTTGATTTTGTTTAACTTTTGTTGTATAGATAACTTATTCATAAACAGTTATATGATAAACACTTACTTAAGTTGTTTATTCAAACAAGGCCTAGTAGGATATATGATTGAAACACACCTAAACTGGGAGATAACTTATTCATAAACAGTTATATGATAAACACTTAATTAAACTGTTTATTCAAACAAGGCCTAGTAGGGTATATGACTGAAACACGCCTAAATTGGTTAGTCAGATTTAACATTAAATGGTATTAAGACAATTATTAGAGTTGCAATTGTATATTGTTTATCCAAAAGTAGTTTAAGAACATTTGGAGCTGTGTTTTGTGTTCTTCGATATACTTAATTAAGCTTTGCTTATGTAGGCTGTTATAGTTGAAGAAAAAGAAAAGGAAGTTGTAAAGACAATCAAAGAACCAGAAAAAGTGGAGAATGCCGAGGTGGAAACAGGCATGGTTGATACGAGTGACAGTGTTGTTCTGGGTAAGCTGCTTGTGAGTTGTAATATTTGTTGAGAAATGTATTGTTGAAAATGCTATGCTAACATTGTATTGGATGCCTTGATAGGAAACACCGTTTCTGAATTGCACAGTGAGGAGATTAAGACTAAGAAAAGGAAGAAAAAGAAAAAACATGAATCTGAGATACAAACTGTAAATGTAAGTCTCTATTAGACTTGTTCAATTGAATATTTGCTGTGTTAAGAATTTCCGTTGTGTTTTTTCACTTTTTGGTATTTTTGAAACAATGGATTGTCTTATATAGGCTGTTGCAGTTGAAGAAGAAGAAAAGGAAGCTGTAGAGACAATTGAAGACCCAGAGAAAGTGGTACATAGTGAAGCAGCAGAACCAAGGGTGGTTAATACGAGCAACAATATTGTTCTCCGTAAGCTGCTTGTGAGTTGAGATTTTTGTCCTGAAATGTGATGTTGAAAATGGTGTTTTACTGTCTCCAAGGCTTACTTTGGGTATATGTTTCTGTTCTATCATCAGCGTGGTCCCAGGTATTTTGATCCTCCATCAGATAATGTTTGGGGAACATGCTATAACTGCGGCGAAGAAGGCCATGCTTCTTTCAACTGTACAGCTGCGAAGCACAAAAAACCTTGTTTTGTGTGTGGAAGTTTGAGTCATAATAATGGCAAAAAATGCATTCTGGTATGTTTGATTTGCTTCTATTATTTTTTCTGTTTAAAGGGGCCATGTATACTATAGTTACCGAATATGTATAATAGGTTTGATTGATTTGCGTGTTCGCTTATTTTTATTGATCGGCCGAGTCTATAATACATGGTCTGTTTGCCTGCGTTGGTGTCTAGGTGATACTACTCCTGTTGCAGAGCATGCACTATTAGGCTGGATTGACTTGAGTTTGATACGTTGTTGTCAAATAGCGGCGCTATAGTGCTACAAAAAGTGGAATTTGATCAAACCACTATTGTTTCGCTAAGCGATTTAGTGCATAGTGTTGTCAATCGTGAAAAATGGTGGTTTGTTCGAATTCCGGAATGCTATGGTTGCTATAGCGGCGTGATGGAGATGCAACTAACATAATAGACTTTGTCATATTGGTTTGTCAGCGCTTTAAAATGTTTATATCATGGTTTATTGTTTATCTAGAATTATAGATTTCCTTTTATTTTCCGTAGGGACGGTATTGCTCTACCTGCAAGCTAGCTGGTCACCGAACTAGCGACTGTCCATTGAAGCACACAGGTGGCTCTAATTCTAAAAGCTTGACAGTATGCTTGAGATGCGGGAATTCTGGGCATGATATGTTTTTGTGCAAAAATGATTATTCGCAGGATGATCTCAAGGTAGTTCTTATCCATCTTTTTCGCTTCCTTTTCCTCCTTTTCTTTTATCCCAACTATGCTAAAGGTTTTTGGTTGAGTTCACTTAGTTATTAATGGGTAAATCAGATACAAATTATGAAGCGTTCAGTTCATATTTCCCTTTGTTTAACTAGGAAATACAATGCTATGTGTGCAAGAAATTTGGCCACCTATGCTGTGTCAATACAACAGAAGCTATACCAAAAGAATTTTCTTGCTACAAATGTGGTCAGATGGGTCATATTGGTTGGGTAAGTCTTTTAAGCTTATTGACCTGTGATTTATTTTTAATCTTGAAAATACCGTTTTTAAAAACTTTGATTGGGCACGTAAATACCTTAGTAATAAAATAAAATTGAGTATGCATGCTTATGAAGATCAATTGGTGCAGGCATGTTCAAGATTGAAAAATGAGGCCACTGCTGCCACCACACCTAGTTCATGCTATAAATGCGGTGAACAAGGACATTTTGCCCGAGAATGCTCAAGTTCTGTTAAGGTAATTTTCAAGATATGTCTATAAGGCTGTTTAATCTTTATATTCTATTTATCTTTTCTGTTATCGGGCTATCCTCGATCTAGACCATCATTTCTGAATGGCTCTCTCTTTCCAAAGATAATTTGATTTGATTTGATTTGCTTTTACTTTTACTTCTCATCTTTTCTCATATTAAGATTAACTTCCAAGGTATACATACGCCAAACTATTTTTAAAAACATTGACTTAACTTAACACAACAAACAAAAATTCTAAATTAATTAATAGGAGATGAATTTAGGGGAGAGTTTGCCGAGGGACCTTTTTTCTTGTCTCAAATTTGGTTTCAGATGGGCGTGGAATTGAATTAAAATAATCCCATTGTTTTTGTATTAATTAGAAGGGGCGCACTGTTTGTAGTGCCCTGTAGCTGTTTTACTCTGGTCCCTGTTAAAGGGTGTTTTGGTCCTTTTGGTAACAGATTTTGGGTGTGAGCCTTTAGAGGTTATTGTAATGTGGTTTGAGTGTCCCTTTTCATCTTGTGCAAGGTGCTTGTGTTTAATAAATATGCTGATTTAAAATAATAAATAAATTAATGAGGATCAATCAATGCAGGCAAGCTCAAGGTGGCAACCCGAGATCACCGATCCAGCTACACCTAGTTCATGCTATAGGTGTGGTGAAGTAGGACATTTTTCCCGAGAATGCTCAAGTTCTGTTAAGGTGCATTTTATGATATTTCTTAAAGTTACTGAAATAATTTTAACCGTTTGCCATTATTATCTATTATTATTAGTTTTTATGCTTTCTTGCCACATAATATTTATCTCTTCACTCAGTTTCTTTTAAAATAAATGAATAAGTTGTTTTTTGTGTGCTGCGTTCATCTCCACAGGTAGGCAACAGGAAACATAATTTATCAAGTTCAGAAACACCAAGATCCCAGAAAGAGAATGGTCACATGGGATATAGATCTGCACCATATGATAATGGTAACAATAGTAAAATGACAAGGTCTCATACAGAAGAAAGCATCATTAAAACACTAAAGAAATCAAAACATAGAGGTGGTTGGACGGCAGAGCATTCTGGTGATTTCTCTCCCTTCAATTCCAAAAGGGATAATTGGAGGTCTCCAATAACACCATGTACTAATAATAGTACTAAAAACCATTTTTACAATAGTGGTAGTCACAATTTCAGTTCTAAATCTTTTACATGGAATGTTCATGATGGAACTCCTAATTCAGAAGGATCAACCAGGACTTTTCAGCATGGGTACTCAGCTTCTAGGTTTGGCAACTCAAGTAATGGATTTGAGAGAAGTTACAACAACGGGTGGTAGCTTTTCCAGAAATCTAGTCTAGATTATATTCTTTTTTGACAACTCATTTGCAAGTTTTGAACTCATTCATGTACCCTTCTCATTTATTCTCTGTATCATTATGTTGTAATAATAACTTTATTTCATTGAACTTGGGGGGTCACCCTAAAACTTCATTTATAGAAATGTTTGTCTCATCTTCCAAATGGGCCTTTGACTTGAGCCTCTAGACCTACAATTTGAAGAGGTTTTTTTATTCAAATGATGATCTACTATTGACTTTGAATTGGAACGGCTTCATAATTACACTTGATATCATGTTTACGATCGAAAATTTGGATGTTATCATGTTTGCGTGAAGATAAAGCAAAAAGGCTTCTGTCAATGGTTTTTTTCATCCATTTCTTTGAAAGGGAAAGTGTTAAATCTCAACTTCTTGTACAGAGTCACAAGCAAAATACCTTTTTTTTGTTTTGGCTAAAATATGTTTGTCTCTTAAAAAAATTATTATAATACTTTTTTCGTTTTGCAAAAAAGCAATTTTTCTCATATTTTGTTGGCAGTATGTTACAGTTATACATATGGAGTAGGCTATGAGGACCAAAGTTAATGTTATTAAGAATGAAATGATAGAGTAAAGTGAGATAAACTTAAAATACCAAAACAGAACAAATTTTAATTAAAATAGCAATTACGCCTACTATATTCTTGGGGTTAAAAATATATCAGAACCCTATTTTTATAACATTTTTTTTACTAAAATGATTATCCATCTCTTGACATGTTTCACCTAATAACAAAATTTGATTGAACTTTAAGATCTGTTTAACAAAAACGATCAAATCATTTTGTACTAGGAAGAACGGTACAAGATTCAGCAATACTGTAAAACTTAGTAATGTGTTTGGTCATGTTTTAGACTGTTCATGCCCAATCCACAGAGGTACACACAAGAAACGCTGTGCCACTAGCACACACTTGAGTTAACCCCTCAACAATTAACCACCCGATGATGAAGATCATTTGACGATCCGCCGATCACGACATGAATCTGTTACCGTTTAAATGTCAACAAATTATTTTCTTTCTTGCAACAATCCTTGAAAGGTACTATATATGTGATGTTTCTCCGATCAACTGGAAATCCATTTCCTCTACTCAAATGAAGAAAACCTCCATACAAATAATTTTAGTAAAAAATATGTAGTCGTTTTTTATTCATAGCACCGATTCTTTCTCTCAAAATTGTTACTTATTTTACAGGTTTTGTTCAAACATTATAGGAACATTTTTGAGTAGTTTGTTAGCATATTCAAAGTTTTGCATTTGACCCTATTTGTAACATATCCCATCTGTTTACCTATTTTTCTTAAATCATGATTGTTGATTTCATATTATGTTACGGGACATATTTGATCCCACCTGAAACAAGAAAGTATCCTGGCACCCCAAAAGGCAAAGAAAATGATCCATTTTCAAGTTCAATACCAATCTATATCATTGCAACCATATTTCCCTTAAAATAGTTGCAATTGAAAGTTTAATCATATTTCTTTTCTTTATTTATTGGAGCAAATGTGATAGCATTCCTCTGAATTTCATATATACATTTAAATATCATTATCTTACTCACCACCATCATGTAATACAAATACAATGTGGAGCTAGGGGGAGCTTATTTTTAAAATGTGTTTTTTTTTTTTTGGTACCATGCATAGTAAAAATGTAAACCACAGGCATGAATTTAACTTGTGTCGAGCATTTGATAGCCACCAATTAGTTGTACTATTAATGGCTTATGAGGCAGGTTAAGGTTACAAGAAAAAAAGTTTAAGGTTTAAATTCATAAATGATTTGTTTCTTTTTATTTGTTGTCAAAATTTTCTAAAAAAAATATTATCAGTTTGAAGTTTTTACATCTATCTATCTTTTGTATTTGGATGATTTTGTTCCATGTACTAAACCAAACTTTAACTTATACACTTAAACTAAACTGTTGCCTACAAAAATTTCCATGCCAGGTTCTATGGAGGTCTCATGCTCAAGACATTATAGCTTTGTCATTCCTTGACACGGGTGGAATGAAATGCCTAAGAATAACAATAATTGTTTCTTTCGATAAACATAGTTATTAGAAAGATGTAATTGAAACATATTAATGATTAACATATTAACTTTATGGGAAATACTGCCCTAATCAATCTAATTATAATTAATAAAGGTGTTTTAGTAAACAAATGAGACACTAATGTGAGATGAAGGAAGTATAAATTATATAATGGAAATTATGCCAATTTACTTCTCAAAAAGGATGATAATTAATTTTTCTTAATAAATACTTATTATTTATAAAATCCTTAACATGTGCCTTTAAGGGCAAGCTAGCATAACCCTAATTTTGTAGTTATTATATTTTGATCCCCTAAAAAAAGTTATTATATTTTGATGGGTGATTTTTTTGGCTCATACTATCATTTATTTTTGGGTTTTTTTTAATAATCCTTTTTTTGGTATGCAAATGAAACGGTAAACCACTCAAAACTCACACATAACTACAAAATTCCAAATTTGATGAATGAAAATGATTTAAACATTTAATTATAAATATATCGATCAAATTGTTGTCTTAAATCTTATCCATCATATCCATTAAATTTAAATTTTTAAGCATTCAACATATTCTCAAGTATGTATTTTTTTTTTTTTTACCATATTATTGATGCGAAGTTTTCACTCTCGCTTAACGGTGGCTAATTTCTATTGGAAAACTTTTGACCCACATTTATGGATATACAAGGTGAATTCTCTCATTTCAACCAAATTTTCTTTATAGGCAAGCATCAAAAACTGAACTTTTGACCACTCACGAGTACAAGTCTCTTACCACTTAGACCAACTCTTGGTTCCCAAATATATGTTTAAAAACCCATATATATAATAATTACTAAACATTCAAAAAAAATAAAATAATAATATATGTTTAAAAACCCATATATATAATAATTACTATACTTTCAAAAAAATAAAAATAAAAATTACTAAAGTTATTGTAAAAAAAAATTAATTAGTCAAGTAAACCCACTTAGAAGAATACCCTACAACCTTTCTTTAAAAAAAAAAAACGTCATATTCTCAAAAAAAATACCCTCCAAATAAAATCAATAATTTAATTTATAGTTAATTTTTAAAATTTCATTTTAAAAAATAGTAATATATTAAAGTCCAACCACACAACTCACAGACCATAATCTAGTTATTATTGAATAAACTTAAACTTAATGCCCAATTCGATGGTTACAATTCAAGTGAAAATGATTTAGATGGCTCATACACAACGAGTCATCAATAATCATAATGCAAATCATTCAATTAGGATCAATCGGTTTATATCCACCACACGTAGACCATCCATAATGGGGTTTGTTTGATCTATTTAACACCATATTAAATATGCACCATATTGTAGCGTATGATATATGAGTGACTATGAAGAATGATGACTATGGAAACACCCTCTCTCTATATTTTTCATGGTTCCTATTTAATAAAACTTAATAAAATAAATAAATTTTGTTGAAATGTAATGATATAAAATTATTTGTAGGACTTATTTGAGGTGCTGGGTTGGAGAAAATAGGTGCTTATTAAATATTACCGTAAAATGAGTGATGTGGACATATAAAATTAGTTTAAACACCCAATTTAAGGTGCTCTGTTGTGGATGATCTTAAAACCATGTCTCCACCAGTTATTACCAATTTTAACCTCTAAAAACTTTTTTCCTGTGAACAAATCAACCCACAATAATTTCAGAAAAGATAAAAAAAAGCAGTCACACACAGGAAAAATCAAAATACAAGACTTAATTACTTCCCTGTTTTGTAATCGTGCTTCTTTTTCTCACATACTCAATTTAATCAACCAAGACTTAATAAAAATCATCTACTACTAATTAATTCCTTTTATTGGTAATAAATAATTTTAACGAAAAGCTTTTATATGATTTATTCCATTGATTCAACATAATTCTATTAAGACAGATACTACTCACACCTCAAAAAACTCAAATTACTTTATATAATGATCAATATACCCTTTAACTGAAATAATTTTTTTATTTAAGTCAAATCTCTTTCATCGCATGTCTCGTTTAATCATTCAAACCTCAGAAATTTAGTTCACGTATTCATCATTCAAACCCCATAAACTTAGTTCACGTGTTCATCATCCCAAACACTCATACCGTTTTTGAAAGTCATTGCTATTTTCACGTATTCATCTCTCATACCCTGACAAAGCCTTCATCTCCTCGTCTCTCTCCACTCGCGTACTCTTCAATAACATCAAATAACGTAAGATAGAAAAATTGATAAATCTATAAAATTGATTGAAATGTAGGATAGAAAAATGTTAAATTGAGAGAAAGATAGTAGTTTTTAAAACTATGTAAATTCAGTTTACGTAGTTAATGTAAACTGAGTTTACATAAGCTACGTAAACTAAGTTTACATTTGTGTGTATAAATTTGTTCATGCCACTCTACTTGATACATACGTAAACTTAATTTACACTAACCTTTCACAGTGAGTAATTGTACAGACATAAACTGAATTTACACTAACCTCTCATAGTTAATGTAAATTGAGTTTACATAAATTACTTAAACTAAATTTACATCTTTGTGTATAATTTGTTCACGCACACTTTACATAAGTTGTACATACGTAAACTTAATTTACACTAACCTCTCATAATGAGTAATTGTACATATTTAAACTGAATTTACACTAACCTCTCATAGTGAGTAATTGTACATACGTAAACTGAATTTACATGAATCTCTCCTTGTATAATTGTACATACGTAAAATCAAATTATGTTTACCTTAATAATTGATACATAATCTTAAATAAATAAAAACTCTTCAACAATTAAATTCATGAGATTCACTGACTTTTATGAATAGAGTACCGATCAAAGAAAAAGATGTTGATTCAATCTTTGATCTTGATTGCACATCTATGGTGGTTTGTGGGTCAAAGGGGGTGAAGGTTCAAAATGATCATGAAAAAGTGGTTTTTATAATTTTACATGGAGATGACAATTTCGATATTATTGTAAAATTTTAAGTAAATTTGAGTGTAACTAAAATTATATGGCGTCAGACTAGAAAGAGTCTTCTATTAAATATAGAGAGTTACTTTTCTCACCCTATGGCCTTCTCGTGCGCCCTATGAAAATTACCAACATGCCCTTCAGATTATATAATTCGGAAACACCTATATGCATTTCGGATTATATTTTCCAGACAATTGCGAAGTATAAAAGGAATCCGTAAACCACAGATCTTGCCCAAATTTGGAGTTTTCTTGCTTAATAGGACCGCAATTCAACCCTTGTCAAACATCGTGGAAGGTTAGTTTGATTTCTGTGCACATGCATGGTTAATTTGTTTGAATTTTTTTTAGAATTCTGGTCTGGAGCAATCTGGATTTCGTTTTCCGGACTAGATTGCTACAGTCCGGCAATTGAAATCCGGAAACACCCAAAATGTTTTTTTACTTCTGTTTTGTGCCGTTTGACTACCCTAATTTGATTACCCTAATATGCATGTTACAGAAGGTCCGTCCTCTACTCGATGCGTAAGAGAGGATGAGAATTTTTCCCGTAGGAGGGAGCGTACCTAACGGATGGAGGAGGAAGGTGTTGTTCCTCCAAGGCGTCGGGGTGGCAGAGGACGCCATGCTAATGTCGAGCCTCAGCCGAAACCGGAGCATGATCAAGAGCATGGCGATATGAACGTGCAACATCAACAAATGGAGGAGGTGGAGTTTCAGGAGGAGCTTGAGGCAATGGAGGAGAATATGGAAGACATGCAGCTGCGACGAAGGCGGACGAAGAAGAAGCTTGTGGTGGACTCTAAACAACTTCATGACTACCCTAGTGGCCCACACAACACTAGCCTGCTGTGGAGGTACCATGTGCACGTGGCCAGGAAGGCGGCTGATGACATGGTATTTATTAATGTTAAACTTACCTTAATATGTTGTTAATCTTTGTGAAAATGATGTTTATATTCGTGAAACTGATATTTATTAATGTTACTTTAATAAATTGTTGAACTGCTCTGTTTGTGAAGCCATGAGTGTAAACTGATGTTTATGTATTGTTTTTTTATTATTTGCAGTGGCGTGGCAATATAAAATGCATCAACAATAGAAAGAAGATATAGACGATGCATGATAACGATACCACCCCTATCATGGTTGCATGGTGGTGGGAAGCCAGAATGCAAGGTAGTGGTCTTGGTTGGCTTCAGGATACCAGCTACAACCTGATTGACCACAGTCTAATATGTGCTTTTGTGGAGAGATGACACGAGGAGACTTTGAGTTTCCACCCTCTGTTTGGGGAGATGACAATGACACTTGATGACGTGTCTTGTTTGCTGCATCTCCCATTGATGGCATGCTTTTGTCCCATAGTCCTATCACACGGGACGACGTAGTGTAATGGACGGTGGAGCAGTTGAGGTCTGATCCAGGTGAAGCTCTAGTTGAGGTGACTCAGACCAAAGGTGCACATTGTCGATTCAGATACTTAAGGAGGATTTTCAAGGACAGTATGTTGGAGCAGTTGGCGTTGGAGACTGAGTATAGTGTCACTGAGGAGGTGCGGTGGTTGCGGGACCAGGCTGTCCGCATATATTTGCTATACTTGGTGGGGATCACGCTCTTCATTGACAAGAGCGTCACTGATGTGGATGTTGTCTACCTGATGTACTTTAGAGACCTTGGTCTTGTGTTGATAATTTTAATGTTATAAGTTCGATTTACTGTTAGAACATGTCACCGACATGATATGTCTGTTTGGAAGCAAGCAAAATGCGCCAAAACAGAGGCTCAACCAAAACAGATGGCTTCTGCCTTTGTTCTCGTGCAGTTCGGATCACACAATCCGGACAGTTTAACAAAATCCGGATTATGTAATCCGGAAACATTATTTCCCACCCCATTTGTTGCTTTTCAACGGGGTGATTTACACATTTCAGATTACATAATCCGGAGTTTGTACATGATTTCCGGATTATGTTCTCCGAAACCATCTATTCAAAACTGACATCATCATCCATTAGGGTGGTTGAAGTGCCAAACTTCACGAATTTGTCCGGAATTTAGTTTCTGGAGGTTGTTCATATTATATTTTCCAGACTAGGGGTATTTTTGGAAAAAAATAGGGCGCGTGAGGAAAGGCATAGGGCAGGAAAAGTAAATCTCTTTAATATATGATGTAAGTATTTCATTCATGACATGTCATTATATCAACCTGAGCCATCCTTGTAAAATTGAAGGCCCAACTCTAATATAAAAAATGGACCCTTAATAAAAAAAAATTGTGATTTTTTTGTTGTTGATGGATGTGCGTGGGTTGAACCTAATTTGTTTATTTACTATTTTTTTAATTTTATTTTGTTCAAGTAGCATGGTGGCTAGAGCTCACACATTTAAATGCGGAGAAGTGGCGTGTTTGGAGTTCGAACTCCAACCCTTGCATATAATATGTAATATCCCTATCAATTGAACTAAATTTGGGTCTACATAACAAAATAAAATTTTATCCTACACTCCAACAACTATCTTATACCTCTACAAATAATTGACCCCCATAAATCGGAGGCCCAACTTCGTAAAATTGTTTGCGCTTGCTTAAAGACGGCCTGATGACAACTATAGTTGATAAAATGTGAAATGATTATAGACAAGTCTTGTTTGTGTACATCATAATTTTAAGTATAATTTATTACTCGATGCAATGTAAAGCGAAACTTTTTATTTTTTATTAATATACATGCAAATCCTTGTTCATGTAGATTTTTTTGTTTCTTTTATCGTAACAACATTTCAAGCTCGTCGACCAAACTATTTAACTTGCCTAAAAAATCCATAGCTATTGTATTCAATAGTAGGGCTAATACAGAGTCGGACAACGCCAGAGAATCGAAGATTAGTTTCGTTGTCACTGTTATCGTTGTATGAGATTCATTTTCATTGTTGCATTAATTATGTGAGTGGTTATGGTTCTGTTAGTGTTAACTCAAAGTATTTCTTAGCACTTCAACAACCAAACCCACTAAGCCTATGTAGCAAACCCTCGGACACAACTCCACTACTAGCTGATTGAATTAGGCTAAATTTTTGTAATACTCGTTCCCATTTTGAATAGAAATAGCCGCACTACATCACTACATCCTACTCCATTAGTGTTTTTGATTTATTATTGATATTTCAATCAGTAAAGATAGAATGCTTGAAACTTATTATTTGATAGAATGCACGAAACAGATTATTTGATGAGCCTTTGAATCGATGTACGTAAATATAAATACTTTTGTAAATACTCTTATAGATCATTTGTTTCTTTGACTTGAAAAAAACAATTATTTGATTTTTTTTCTTTTTTATCAAGTTAATCCTCCAATTCATTAGAAAGTTAATCCTCCAATTTTTTTTTTCATTTTAGTAATACATACATATAATATGTATAAGTATTCGAGGAGGTGCACTATCTTTTCATAATAGTATATGTTAATAGTTAGATTGGGGTTGGGTAATTCAACTGGTTTGAGCTAATAGATAAGAAGTTAGAGGTATTAGGTTGAAAAAGGACGAATGAGTGGATATCAATCTAATAACCAACTACTAATATTTGCCATTAAAAAAAAAGCTATTGTGGAAGTGTCTCGTCTAATTTCATAGTGATAAATGACGTGGTTTATAGTTTACCTATAAAATCAGAAATTTTTGCAATACTTTATGGGATTATTTATATAAGATAAATTAGTTATTTGATTGATAATAAATGCATGATACTGTAACCAAAAAAAAAAAAATACATGATACATAAATGTAATAGAGATTAAAATTTACAATCATTTTATTCAATTTTTTTTTTATAATCACTTTGTATTTCTATCATATATAACATTTATTCTCACATGACATGTATAACTTAATAGTGATATATATAATACACGAAAAATGAGGAAGATATGTATCTTTTGCAAGATATATTAGTGATTCGTGTATGTAATTGATAATTTTGTTTATGATTGAAATACATCTCTAAGAGTCATATTTAATACATGAAAAAAGATGGAGATGTGTATTCTTTACTAGATGTATTGGTAGTTCATACATAGTTGATGTTGTTATTTGTGATTGAAATACATGGCTCCAATAATCATGTTTAATCCTTTTTTTTTACGAAATCATGTTAATCCATTAGAATGAGAAAAAATCATTTGTCCATGATTTATATCATATTCAAAAATAATATTTAAAATTAAAAATTTATGATATATTAATTCTATTTTTTTTAAAATGATAACTTTTAAAGAAACAAAAGAAAATAAAAGAAGTTGTTTTTAGTAGTTTCTCCACATTTTTTTTTATAATAGTTTGTTGTTTAAAAAATGATTTTCATTCCGGTAAATAAACACATAACAGTTACTGTTTTTTTTAAATTAAAAATAAATCACTAGTGCTTAGTAATAGTGTTTAAAAATTCACCTTTTGAAGATGATTTAGCAGGGTGTTCGGATTATAACTCTTTACACCATCGATCATATGATTGTTAGATTATAAATCACACAAAACTTTAATCATAGTTTTTTTGAAACTCATACATATAATTGATTTGAATTTTCTCACCATGTAAAACCTTTTATATGACATTGTGTATGAGAATCAAACTCAAAGTTAGTAGATCGTGACCTGCATGCGTCACATGGATAATAATATATTTTTACTTAATAGTGGTATTTTCTATTAATTTTGTAACTGTTTAAATTATTTATGTGATGAATTTGGTTTCGAACTTCAACCCTTACATATTATTATTAAATGTGCTTTCTCATTTTTAGTACAAATGTGCTCTCTTATTTTTTTTTTAAGGGAGATGTGCTCTCTTAGTTTTTATCAACGTTTTATTTGTTTTATTTATTTTATAAATTTTTCTATCATGTACAAAGTTTTAATCAAAAGTAATCAAAGGCTTGATCAAAAGTAATCAAAGGATAGAAACAACTTTTAAAATTGGTTCTCTGTTTTGTTTTTGATTGATACAGTTCTATGTTTTGTTGATATATACTAGTTAATATTCCTCTTATGATCGATCTCTCGTTCATTTAATTCTCATATTGTTAATATAATTATGTGACATTGACTGTGCAATTTTTAATGGACCTCTCATGTTAAAGTTGACGTACGCATCCTCAATTGTGTTTCCTTTTCTATGCCATAAAAATGTTATTGGTTGTAGTTTTCTCTTTTAGCGTAGGGTCATGTGTTTCTTCTTATGGTTATTCCTTCAAAAAATGTTAGCTAAGCTTATCATATCATGAGGGATGCTACTGTCACTCTTTGCTAAGCTTATATATATGCGTTTTAGATGTAGGTATGGATCAACAATCCAACCGTTAAATGAATGAGATATACCACTTTTTTATCTTTAGATGAAGCGGTAAATACCACTTAAAACTCATTCATACAACCATCATGAGGTCCTAAATTCAAACACAGGTAAAGACGTTCGGCCTAACATATAGACATTGGTAAATGAATTAGGTCTTACAAACAACATACTGTTATCATTAAAGCTTAAAAAGATGTTGATAAATATTGACTTGCATTTACTTTAATAAATATTTAACCTGCAAACTTTTTTGAAGCAAAAAATATTACTACCTCTGTCCCTAAATATAAACTTTTGAGAAAAATATTTGTCTCTTTTTATAAGACTCCTTTGATATTTTCAAGTACATTAATTAATTTTTCACCAACATGCCCCTATTTATTTTATATCTTTTTCTTTAATAAGCATTAAATACTATGTTGAAAACATACATTAACCCTCTCTCTTACAGGATAAAATTGTAAAAACAATAGTAATTATAAACAAATTTATTACCGCTTTCAATTTTCTTAATTCTCGTTATTTTTCTGAAAGGGTCTTATAATTAGAGACGGAGGTAATACATGGTTCAACTTTTCTTTTAATGAAATACACACAAATTCTCCTTAACTTTCTTATTACTATAATAAAAAAGGTGCCAAGAGGAATGAGTTTGCCATGCAATTTTCTTGTCATGCTAGATTCAAGATAGATAGCTCAGTTTAAGTTTCATATTTGATAGAGAGAGAATGCCTCAAACAACAAAACAATACTATTGTTGTCATTCTTGCATATGCGCTGTTGCAACTTGCAACGTTGCAAACTTAAGAACTAGTTGTAGCAATAGAATTATTACAATCACGTTGATTATTTCCTTCATGCATGGTGGGTGCTACGTATACTGCTTTACCTCTTATGAGTTGACTCATTGTCATTCTTGACACATTGGACCTTTGTTCCTCTCATCAACTCTAGGTAGGTGGAATGTTTCTTATTCTGATCCATGCACATGAGTCAGTGTCCAATGTGGACACAACCCAACCCACAATTTGATTTCCCTTAACCTCACCTAGTCACTGCATTTTTTGGTCAACTTGGACCAGAAATTGGAAACCTTTATCACTCGAAACCCTTGTGTTGTTGGGTATAGTCTCTCTCATAGGTTAGACTTAGAAGCACATATAATAGTAGTAACAATGCATATTATACCATACAATATAACTTATGTACGTGAAATCCATATAATTTTTTTTAATAAGCCAAATTAATCCATCTGAACCAAAAAATTTAAGATAATCACACTCTAAGATCACAAGTCAACACTACCAAACTAATTCAGGCGAGACAATTTTTCTCAGAAATTTTGATGTTGCAAACCTAGTAAAAATATTCTACATTCTTCAAATGGGAAAGGTTGTGTTGTGGACAAAAATGATGAGAGTACTGGCTAAATATATGAGGACAAGCATAGTAACTTCAAGTATTAATTATTGTTGTGTACAGTACGTTTTTCTTATTTTGGTTCACATATATAATGCGACTCAGCAAATTAAATGCTCCAAAGAAGACCATGAGACAAAGACAAAGTAGAGAAAGAAGAAAACTTGACGACCAATAAAAAAAACATATATTACATGTAATGACATTTTAAATCATTAATAAAATCATCTTTTATTGCGAAAAAAAAATAATCATAGAAAATATCATCTTAATTTTCTTTCACGATTTTCGGGAGCATTTGTGTTACGTACATTATTCACACATATTCGCCTCTACATAACTACATTTACTTGATCTAGAAGAAACTAAAGCATTATTGCCACAATTAAGTAGAAAGAAAAAAGAAAAAGAAATACAAATGATTGGGGGCAACAAATATGATCCAATATAAAACCACATAAAAGTGTAAACCAACCCTAAAGATAATATTGACAATGCACTAAGTGGACTAACCCTAACGGTATTAACAGAAAGAGCCTGACAACAACAAAATGAGGCTCTTTGAATTTTTGTGAAACATCTATAAAGGAAATTACAAGGAAAGAAACCACTAAGTCATTAGAGTTTATGTTTGGGCCCTTATTTGGTTTTGGATTTATGCCCGAAAAGGACTACCGAGACCGAGGATAAACTTTTGTGTATCCTAGAACAAGAAGGGTCTGTTTGGTAACACCCAAAAAGGAGCTTATAGGTTATAGCTGATAGCTTATAAGCTCGTCTGACAAAAAAAGCTCTAGTTTGTAACGCTTTTTTACGACAAGCTTATAGCTTATATCAGGAGCTTATAAGCTATTTTTCAGAAGCTACTTCAAGTAGCGTTTGAGCTTATAGCTTATAGCGTCTCACTTTTAATTTCAGTTTTACCCTTATTATTTTAATTAAAATCCACTTTTACCCTTAATATATTACTTATATAATTTAAAACAAAATGAGGCTATTACCTTAACGTACAACATCGAGTGGGCACTTCAAATTAATATACGATTTTTTTTATAGCAATTTCTTTTTCTAAAAAAAATGTTATCGTTGTATATATATACAACTTGTCCCTTCAATATATATGCATCTTTGTTTTTTTCCTTTAGCACTTTTCTTTTTTTTATCTTATGGGTATATTATTTTGTATTTTGATTTAAAATAAAACTTTACACTTTAATTTTTTATAAAGTATAAAAACTGAAATGAAAAATAATTCAAAATAAATTTTTAGGAAAAAAAAGAAACTAATTTAATAATATATAAATACTTAAATTACCAATTTTTTTAAAAAACAAGAATTTTTCAAATATCTGAAATACTATTAGTTAATATAGATTTTATTACGAATCAGGAATGTCCTTTTATGTCATTTTATATTTATCAGCTAGTTGAACCGCTAATTTTACCAAACACTTTAATTAGCTTATCAGTTATAAGTCATCAGCTATCAGCTATCCGCTATAAGCTATCAGTCATCAGCTATCAGCTAGCTTATAAGCTAGTAGCTGTTTTTACCAAACAGAGCCGAAGTATTAATCTTTTGAGGGAAGAGATGGGGAAAACTTGTTTCCCACATACGATTTCACTTATATGTTTTGATCACAAGAGCAACGTCCAACGAAGAACAACAATGTTCAAGTTGGGAGTACCTGCAAGCACTTTGCACTCAAATCAGTAAGAGAGAAAATATTGAGAGGTTTTTAGGATAGAGAATGTGAACATGAGGGATGATTTAAGATCCCTTTTTATATAGTCGTCAATCTAACTGTGAGAGGTGATCGTTGATAAGTTGTTATGGGTGGCGGGTTCGTAACCGTCAAAAGTTGTCAAGCATTGTCGAATGCGTTATGGATAAGGAATCCTAAGCTTTTGACAATTGAGAAGCATGATATGAGTATAATGTGATGAAGATACATGTGTGCCTCAGTTGGGTCCTTGCAGAATTGGGATTCTGCTTGGTACGTAAAGGGTTTATTGTGCCAAAGATATGTTTTAACCTCCTTTGAGATTGAGCTTTTGCTTAGTGTAGGATCTTCGTGTATAACCTTGTGAACAGGACGGAGGGAACATGCCAAACCGTCCTTCAGGAACTAAGGCATGACCTACTTAAACTCTGATTTGACCTAACTTGTTTATTAAATAGGTTAGACTCAAACTTTTCTATAAGCTCGTTAATTTAAGTAGGTCATGCTAAGACTTATAGAAAAGCCTACTAAACCTATCATGCCGTGTAATTATATATACTCCATTATATATATTAATAAATTTTTGGTTCCTTCAAATTTTCAATACCATAATTTTATTTTATTTTGCAATTTGGGATTTCCTATGAGTTACAAAACTCTTGGTAGTACTCTCATATTTCAATTCCAACGAGTGCACATACTTTTGGATATTATCCTCTTAATCTCTTACTTTTTTCATTATCATCTTATTCCAAATTATAAAGTAAGAAACCCTATTAGCAACAAAAATAAAAGACAATAGATCAAATCTATGCAATACACGCTTATTAGCCTCTACAAAATGGATGTACATACTCTAATTTTTTATTGGATATACATGTAATATGTGCTTACAAAATTTTATTGACCTATTAGAAATATATACTTATTAACCTTTTTATAAATAGGTCAAATGTTCTATTTATTTATTTTTAGTACAAATTAGACTTTTAGACAAGTTAATAGGTCAAGTCATACTTTTATAAATGACATTTCAGATTTAAAATAAAACCTTTAACAAACTAATGAATCAAACTTAGGTTTTAGTTTCTTTAAACTAGATCTGTCCCATTAGATCAAAACTATTCCCACCCCCTTATGGGGAGACCAAAACTGACAATGTAAAATATTTTTGCACGATGTATATAAATTTAATTCATTTTTAAATTATAATTGCAAAGTATGAAATTCAACTTTAAAGAAACACGGTCTATGTTCGTATCCAGCATTTGACGTACATCAATACTTCTCGGTTGCATTAAAAAAATGGGGAAGTCGCAATCTTACGGATGATCTTGGATGCTCTGGTGTTAGGCCTCTAGCATTTACCCTCTGTACTTTATCCGAGGTTGTTGAAGCAATAGAAAAAAGTGTTGGCTTTACACCTCAAATTATTTGTAGAGAAGATATATTTGGGAGTTATGAATTGCTAGAAATCCGTCTTTGTCACGAGAGGAACGGAATCGACCTCCGAAATTGTACACGAAAGCATGATTGTCCGACAAATTTTTATTGGTCGCCGGCAGGAGGAGCTGAAACAAAAAAAATTCCATAGGTGGGCATTTTTTTTAAGGAAGTAAAACTTAATTTTTGGTTAATATCATGATTAGTAAAAATAAAATAAAACTCCAACATTCAGTTGAGTGGTGACTTTATTGATATTTTTTATGTAGTGTATGAATTTTCATTTGGGTGTTCCGCCTATATACGACACCCTTTGCTATGTTGTTTTTCTTATGTTTGTCTTATGCAAATACTTGATTATTAATAAATTTTGTCATTAAAAAAAAATGTTGTCGTATGTATCTTTAAGAAACTGGTGAAAATGAGAATTTCATTGAATATCTCGGCCTTTTGTAAGGTAGCAATTTGATTTCCTCCCTTTAATCTTAATTTTACGACTGGTACATTTTTTTGTTGTTAAAGGAAACACATTTAACTCATTTCGTTAATCAATAAAGAGTTATTACAAAGAGGAACATAATCATAAATATTGTGACTAGTGTAAGAATTGGTTGCTACAATGAAACTGAAAGCAACCATATTCGTTTGTATTCGAATAAACTTTACCTCAAAGTTACATTTTAAATTTAAAATGTGAATAAACACTCTTAACAATCATATTAAATTCTGGATTGGCCTTCAATTCTATAATACACTGCAGCATCAAGAACTTGGGGATCACTAAAAGTCATTCTTGAAACAGCCATTTTGTTACACCTTATCCTTCATGGATTTGCAACATAGCAATACCTTATCCTTCATGGATTTGCAACTCAGGGCATAACTAACCTGTCATAGCCTTCACTAAAACCCCTCCCTCGCCACGGATACAAGCACCATATAACCAGTCCAATTGTAACTTGTAAAGCAACTTGCGTCAACATTATAAATCATACATTGCACCGTCGTACCATACTTTTTATCGTTTCTGCTTTTTCAAGTGCGCATAGCACATTGTTAACTGGACTTCTCTGTATAAACATCATTATTCTCATCCTTCCATATGAGATTGTCATTCTGTTCTTCCACAATTAAAGAGATATACATGATTAAGTAAAAATATATATATTAGAGTAGTTACTCTTATCTAAGATTAGGTTTCTTTTGTATTTTACTCAATCATAAAAGTTTGTTACAATCCAAAAAAAAAGGAAAGTTAGTTACAATTGTGTCTATATAATAAACGGTGTTTCTATGATTTACTTTTAATATATAGGTTTCTTCAAAATTTACACAGTAGATTGGAAAACGTACGTCAAGGGATTTCTCTAAGTAAAGGTGAGTTTGTATGGTTTTATTGGCCTATCAAATATATTTTTGTATATTTGCTATACTAATAGGTCTATTTTTTGTCAAAAAAAAATAAAAATAGGTCTATTGCATCGCTATGAGACAATACATCGTTTACGAGTTATATATTGTGAAATTAAACACCATAATGAGTTTTTAGAATTTTGATTTTCATTGTACATCCAGTGCACTAAATTATAAATTTTTTATTTTGTAAATATTTTATTATTCGAGTTTTATAATTTGTATCTTACCCTTGTTTTTTTACAAAAATAAATTGTAATTTATTTGTTTCAAGTTCCAGAAAATTAAAGTTTTGTTATAATTGATTGATGTCCACCACCCAAAAAAAATAAAATTGATTGATGTAAGCAGATTTCCTTTTTACACCCACAAGGCCGGAGAGTTGTTTGCTTCAGGAGCATCTCTTCAATCATTTGCCGTTGATAAGTTCGTCCAAGTCAAAGATGGAGAAATCAGTGGACATGACTAATGAAAATGTTAGGAACCATATTCACGATGACATTGCATTCTCCATTTTATCTAAACTGCCTCTTAAATCTTTGAAACGATTTGAATGCGTACGCAAATCATGGTCACTATTGTTTGAAAACCCTTAATTTATGAGCATGTTCCGCAACAATTTCTTATTTAATAAGAATTCTTATTATGATGAAACATCTCTCCTCTTGACTTATGTTATGCCGTAAGATGCTAATCATCCATTTAATTTTGTGTTGTATTCCATTTCGGGTAAGAGATTTGAGAATAAGGTCAAATTGGATTGACCAAATCCATTCAATGAGGATGACCTTCATCCTGGTTTTTACATTTTTGGTCCTGCTAGTATTAACGATGTTCCATGTCTCTATAAAGATTCTCGTATAGATTATGGAAGAGTTTTATTATGGAACCCAACTATTGAGGAAATCAAGGTCATTCCTCGCAACCCTTTTGGTTATAAAACTCCATATCGCACCCCATTTTTTATATTCATGGATTTGGTTATGATCTTGTTAAAAATGAGCTGATTCGACAAATATCATTTGTGGGACAGTTAACATTTGTGCCGAAAGGTGCATCTTACGAATCAAGTTGGGATACATATAGCCTAAGAAGCAACTCTTGGAGACAACTTGATGTTAATATGCCACATAGTTTTAATTCTTGTGTCGGCGTCTATTATACCTTGATGGAATGTGTCATTGGTAGGATATGAATGAAGCAAATGACAAAGTATATTTGGTGTCATTTGACATAAGTAACGAGACGTTCATTACAACACCCTGTTAGACATTAAATCAAGAAAAATCTAGAAGACTTTAGAAGTATGATGCACCGCCTATGTATTTGCTTAACCATTAAGAAGTAAAAATATCTAAGTACTAGCACCACCTAAAATAATATAGCACTGTCACTAGAAAAATCTAGTATGAACCGCCTCTATAGGAATAATCTAGCACCATCTAGGTATTTACTTAGCTAGAAGATTCTAGTAATTGCATTTACTTTCTTATGCATTAAGATTAGAAGCCTATAAAAGGCACATGCTTGTACCATATTGAATCATCAAGTCTTCGGCAATAAAATTAGTGTGTGTTCAAAGAAATTCTCCATTGTTCTCTTAGTTATTACTTTGTGAGTTTGTGTCCCACTGATATCAAATTGGTATCAGAGCATGTTAGGTCCTGCAAAGCGTCAGTGTCAAAAATAGTTTGAGTGTGTGAGGAACAAAATAGTTCTCACCGTGTCAAAGTCAGTATCAAAAATAGTCCAAGTGTGTGAGAAACAAAAGAGTTCTCACTGTGTCAAAATTATTGTGAGCATATTTTTTAGAGAGATATGGCAAACAATTTCAATATCGTTTGGTCCGGTCCCAAACTAAATTTTGAATTAGATTTTAGTTATTGGGAATTTATGATGACAACACATCTTAAAGCTCACAACATTTGGAGCTATGTGGAGTCTGGTTTACAACAAGGAGCTGATGAACTTGCTCGTAGAAAGGACCAGCTGGCGCTATCACAAATTCTTCAAGGAATAGATTACTCAATTTTCGGTAAAATAGCAAATGTGAAGACTTCGAAAGAGGCGTGGGACATATTGAAGCTGTCGCATAAAGGAGTGGAGAAAGCTCAGAAATCAAAGCTGCAGTCTCTGCACAGAGAATACGAAAGGTATGAAATGTCAAGTTCTGAAACAGTGGATCAATATTTTACTCGTGTTATAAATCTTGTCAACAAGATGAGGGTGTATGTAGAAGATATTCCAGATAGCAAGGTGGTGGAGAAAATTCTACGCACCATGCCGATGAAGTATGATCATGTGGTGACTACGATACTGGAGTCCCACGATACTGATACCTTGTCGGTAGCAGAATTGCAGGGAAGTATTGAAAGCCATGTCAACAGAATATTGGAGAAGACTGAAAAGGTAAAGGAGGAAGCCTTGAAAAGCCAGGTGAACCTCAACAACGTTGTTGAATCCAGTCAGATGGGTGAAGCCAGAGCTCGTGACAATTTCAACAATGGAGGAAGAGGAAATTTCAGAGGAAGAGGTCGAGGAACCTTTAGAGGAAGAGGACGTGGCAATTTCAACCAATGGAGAGACAACAATTTCAATCAATCACATCAAGGAAGAGGTGGAAACAACTTTGGGTCCAACAGTCGTGGCAGAGGAAGAGGTTATTACAACCAAGAGAGGACAAATAATGGTTGCTTCAATTGTGGAAAGTATGGGCACAAAGCAGTCGATTGCAGATACAAACATCAGGCAAACATGGCAGAGAATTCATATCAACACTCTGGTGAGTCTTCTCAAAATTAACATAGTTTATTTTTAGCAAGCAATACACTTTCAGAAGAAGAAAATATTTGGTATTTAGACATCGGGTGTAGTAATCATATGTGTGGGAAAAAGGAATTATTTTCTTCTCTGAACGAAACGGAAAAATCTACCGTGAAGTTTGGAAATAACTCAAATATTCCAATTGAGGGGAAAGGCCAAATTGCTATCAGATTGAAAGATGGATCACAGAATTTTATTGGTGATGTTTTCTATGCTCCTGGACTTCATCACAATCTTTTGAGTATGGGTCAACTATCAGAGAAAGGTTACAACATGAAGATTCACAAAGGTTATTGCACACTGATTGACAGAAATGGGAGATTCATCACAAAGGTAAAAATGTCTCCTAACCGCCTATTCCCTCTGAGAATTCAACATGATCAATTTCCTTGCTTGAGTTCTATAATTCCAAATGATGATTGGTTGTGGCATATGAGATTTGGTCACTTTCATTTTTCTGGCTTGAATTATCTGTCACGAAAAGAATATGTTTCTGGTTTGCCTGTTGTGAACATTCCAAGTGGTGTATGCGAGACATGCCAAATTGGAAAGAAGCATAGAGAATCATTTCCAACAGGAAAGTCTTGGAGAGCGAAGAAACTTATAGAGATCGTTCATTCAGATTTATGTTCGGTTGAAATACCAACACCTGGTGGCTGCAGGTATTTTATAACTTTTATTGATGATTTTAGCAGAAAGGCTTGGGTGTATTTTTTGAAGCAGAAATCAGAAGCTATTGATGCCTTCAAGACATTCAAAGCGTTCGTAGAAAAACAAAGTGGTTGTCCAATCAAAGCACTTAGAACAGACAGCGGCCAAGAATACCTCGTCGACACAAATTTCTTTGAGCAACATGTAATCCAACATCAGTTAACCACCAGATACACTCCTCAACAAAATGGAGTTGCTGAAAGGAAGAACAGAACAGTCATGGATATGGTGAGGTGCATGTTGAAAGCCAAGCAAATGCCAAAGAAATTTTGGGCAGAAACAGTTGCTACTACAATTTATATTTTGAACAGATGTCCAACAAAAAGTGTTCAAGAGAAGACTCCCGAAGAAGCATGGAGTGGAAGGAGGCCCTCAATCAGGCACCTTCGAGTTTTTGGATGCATTGCATATGCTCATGTACCAGATCAAATCAGAAAGAAGTTAGATGATAAAGGCGAGAGATGTATTTTTATTGGCTACTGCTCAAATTCAAAGGCCTACAAGCTTTACAATCTAGAGACCAAGAAGGTGATTATCAGTAGAGATGTGACTTTTGATGAAGGAGGAATGTGGAATTGGTCATCAAAGTCACAAAAGGAGCCGATAGTACCTCCAAATGATTAAGAAGAGGAGGTTGAGAATGTAGATACAACACCTGACGAGCCTGACGAGCCAGAAACATCGAAC
>Ga0228711_1001849_pt1 | contig 31829 bp, 13 predicted proteins | sample MedpolnodulmetaG_2_FD_177996 | JGI IMG/M metagenome (GOLD analysis project Ga0228711, IMG submission 177996) | Root nodule microbial communities from Medicago polymorpha collected in Santa Monica, California, United States - brown nodules | ecosystem: Host-associated > Plants > Roots > Nodule... | reverse complement strand
TTATATATTATTAGTACCGTTGGTTACAGATATATAAATTGTAACAATGTATATTATGAAAGCAAGCTGAAATACAATATCAATTAATCTTTCAGCCACTATCTTATCATAATTTCATTTTTCATTAGTTGTAACCAAAGATGATAAATAAATGTGTGGAAAGATAAATAAAAAACAGGGTAAAATTGATATTTATAAAAGATTTAACACTATTTTATCTTGACGTGGTTTAAAAGATCTAAAATTAATATTTAATAAAGTGAACCATGACACCATGATTGTTATAAAATTTGTTCACGAGCATATCCATAATGCTCCATCACTTCCTATTATATTTATAAGAAAATACATACATCATTGTTTTCTCATTGCATTATGCAATCCAAGCTTATATGTCTGAGTGTGCGCATGCGCACACGTTCGTGCATTTTTGTTTTATTTCATTTTCGGTGAATCAATAGTTTGAAGTTGGCTTGGAGTAAAAGAGTATGGAAAATTCAAGTTTTTGCGAATTCTTTAAACGCAATTACACTTCTAAAAGATGATTGTAGTACCACCCATACATAACGAACATTAATAGAGAATATTCATCAGATTCATAATAATACCGGTGAAGTCAATTGAAAGCATATTTTCATTGAGGCTATTCAGGTTGACGACGATTTTGTAAAGAAGAGTTTATCTTTGGACAACCGTGTTAACATTTTTGAGTTTTCTTTGTCATTTATTTATAATGCCTTATTTACATACAACAGATGTAGTCACCGTTGCATTCTTTATATTTCTATAGTTTCTTTTTATTTTCGGGCTTATGCCCCTCTTATTCACACACAAATATCAAATATTAAGTCTCCGTGAACTTAATTCAGTTGGTAAGGGCAATGTATAGTATATAAAAGGTTCGAGTTCGAATCCCAGACACAACAAAAAAAATATCAAATATTAATTTAAATATCATCTTAAATAATACTCCCTCAGATCTCAAATGTAATAAACTTTTCACTTTTTAAGTTCATTCAATAAATGATGTATGTGGTATATAATAAGGATCACATACATCATTTATTGAATGAATCTAAAAAGTGAAAAGTTTCTTACATTTGAGACCGGATGGAGTACATCTTATTGAAAAATTAATTTTTTTAAATATTTTATTTTTTAATAAAAAAAGTCACCCAAATTCAATTAAATGTGGCACGTGCGATATAGCAGTAGACCTAAGTAACTGACGAGAGAGAGAGAGAGAGAAAGAGAGGCGGAATCTGAAACAGGCGCGCGCGACCGGACCGGAACAAGCTCGAGCTCAATTGCAGCATCCATCCACTCATTCCTAGGTATTATTGTTCTAACATATCCATTCTTGTTCTTGTTCACTTCACTATTCATATGTTTCCGATTCAACTTTATTTTGTTTTGTTTTCATCTATGGAATTCATGGGTTTCCTTTGATTTTGGTTTAAAGTTGAGAATTGTAATAAAGCTACTACCTTTAGTGTTCTTTTGTCATTTAGGGTTTTGGGTTTTGCAAAAATATCCATTTAGTTGTACACTTGGTTCTACTTAATTGTGCATTTGAGGTTAATTTGATTGGGTTTATTCACGTTGTTTATGTATATATGTGGGATGGGATTTGGATCTCTATAGCTATGGTTTTTGTTTTGATTCATGTACTATAAATTATGGGGTTCTTGGGTTTACTTTGATTTTAGCTCTAATGTTGAAAATTGTAATAAAGGTCATGTCTTTGGGTTCTATGATCATTTTAGGGATCAAGGGTTTTGGGTTTTGCAAAATATCCACTTAGTTGTACTTCTACATAAATTGCGGTTCTACACGACATTGCTGTAACAGACTCATTCTTTAAGTAGTTCTCTTATGAGCTTGCACAGACATTTAATTGTGTATTTGAGGTGAATTTGATTTGTTTTATTATAGTGGATGATTCTGTTTCTTCTACTTGTTTATGTATGTGGGATGGGATTTGGATCCCCTGTAGCTGATTTAAATATTCAAGGCTAATGCTCATTTTCCTTCGAATGTGTAGTTTCGAATGTCGGATACGGATGAGTTTCGTTGCTTCATTGGTGGCCTTGCATGGTCAACGTCTGATAGAAGATTAAAAGATGCATTTGAAAAGTACGGCAAGCTTGTTGAAGCAAAGGTAATTAATTTCATATTTTTACTGTATTTGCTATGTTTCTTGTTTTTACCATCTTGTTACAGTTTCATGCTTGTTTGTTGTTTTGCATCATATATGTGTATCTTGCTTTACTTTTGCCAACTTCTGTGATTTTTCTTTTATTCGTTGATAACATTGGATGAAAAATGCAGTACACATTGAACTTATTTCTTACAAAATTAGCATACCAAACATAGGACATTGGTGATGCCCCTGTTTGGATAGATAGCGTAGTTAAGCACTTATAGCATAAATGTTTTTGATATAAGTGCTTATGTATATGCTATTTTTTAAAACGTTAGCTAAAATGAAGTCAACCTGTTTTCATAGATGCTATAGGTTATTTTCATAAGCCATCCTAGAGAGCTTCCGGACATGTCATAAGCTGTTTTCACAGGCTCTCACAAACAGTCTCTGAAGTGCTTATGCTGTAGATAAGATCAAATAAGTCAATTCAAACAGGCCCATAATAAAATTGGGTTTCTACTGAATTTATTTTTTAGGTGGTCACATGACCATTGACCTTCCATGTATAATTGTATGCTTGAGATTTACTCCTCTCACTCTCATACAAATAACCCTTTTACTATATACATCCCTCCGTTCCCATCACACATTTTCTTGCTAATAATTATTCATTGACATTTAAGGCGCCAAATATTTTGATTTAGGTGGTGGTTGACAAATTCTCTGGGCGTTCTCGTGGTTTCGGGTTTGTCACATTTGATGACAAGGAAGCAATGGAAGAGGCCATTGAGGCTATGAATGGAATTGACTTGGATGGACGGACTATTACTGTTGATAAAGCCCAACCACAAGGATCTAGAGATGATGATGATCGACACCGAGAACGTGGTCGTGACTCACGTGATCGCAATCGTAGCCGAGATTATGGAGGTAGTCGAGGGTCTAATGGCGGTGAATGCTTTAAGTGTGGTAAACCCGGTCATTTTGCAAGGGAGTGCCCTAGTGAAGGAGAACGAGGAGGAAGGTATGGTGGCAGGGAAAGTAGATATAGTGGCGGCTATGGTCCTGATAGGAATGTAGATCGCTCTTATGGTGGGCGCGACAGGGATTCTGGTGGTCGTGACAGAGATGGTGGTGGTCGTGATAGGGATGGCGGTGGGCGTGACAGAGATGGGGGTGGACGTGACAGGGATGGTGGTGGACGTGACAGGGATGGCGGTGGGCGTGACAGGGATCGTGATCGTGCTGGACCGTATGAGCGTCGTGGATCTGGAGGCCATCGTTGATACCTCTAGCTTCACTGAGGTACTTAACATGCACCGAGTTCTACTTTTTGTACATGTTTTTCATGGTTCTAATGAAACATTTATTGTGATTTTTGCAGTTTTGAATTGGAGGGTTTCTGTGCTGCTTCAACTTTTCTTTTGATGACAGTGTTCTTGGATTTTTTTATGGATGTATGATATCAATATTTTGATTTGCAATACTTGGAAAATATATCAAACTCTTTATGTTCATAACTGCCAATTGTTAGCTCTATTGAAATCTTGTGCATGTTTGAGTTACTGTCAAATATGATATTGAGCTCTGTGCAATTATTATTTACTGTTAGTTATCGTACATAGACATATTAGTCGCTGGATTTACAGCAGTGGGTTAAGTGATTTGTGACTCGTGCATGAATGGTTACATACATGGATATGTTAGTTGCTGGATTGATTCAGTGTGTTGTACGTAAGTTGTTCCTCTGGTGTTTGATTGAGCCTTAAAATACAATACATGCCTTGCTTGACTTTATGAGTGTTTGCTATTCTCTGAACAAGAGTTTCCTAGAAACACATGGAAATGACAAAAAAACCCGGCAGATAACTACTGTCAGGTTTTTGTTTATAAGCCAGCGGTAGTTACTACCGCTGTTTTTTTGTTGTTGTCATTACCATGTGTTTCTAGGAAACAATGGATGTAAAAACAATTTTCCGATTTTATTGTGATCCAGATTTTGAGTAAAAAGTAGGCATGCGGTAAATTGTTGAATATTTTTGTCATACTCCTACTTTCTTATTATGCAACATGTATTTTCATAAAGAGGGGCCTACAAACAAATATTTAGGGTGCGTTTATACTTATAATAGCACAGGAGATACTATTTTTTATGTTAAAAAATAAAAAAGATATTATGATATTTTTAATATTCTGTAAAAAAAAAGTTGTCCCAGGGAAAAAATTCATATTTTTGTCTAGTTTCTTACTGCATGTTTTGTCAAGTCCCATGATAAGTTTATAAATAATAGAGGATACAAAAAAGGTGTTCATTCTCGTGTTTTTTAGTAAATCAAATGCACCATCAAATGCATCCTTAGTTTGACCTCTTACCAAGAGGTATATTTGATTCACAAACTTGCTTTATGGTAACTTGGAAGTTGAATCAAAGTCAATTCTTAAGGTTTGCTAAAAGTGACTAGTTAGCAAGATATGTAGTGGAGAATGTATGAATGTGAAAATCATTCTGCTAAAAAAATCTCATCCAGTATCGTGCTATTTTTTAGCTCAGTCTAAGAATGTTAGTTCTTTCTTTTTATTTACTTCATAATTCCTTTAGTTTGCAATGAGAGTACTTGGCTTTCTAGACAATGAGGTATTGAGATGAAAATGTATATCCTAATAAAGACATTGGTTTCTATGCTATGTATATTATTTTGTTAGTAATTAACTCCTTCTAAACCACCCATCCACATGTGTATTCCAAAATCAAACAATTCGTATAAATTCCGTGACGTATTTTTTCGCTCTAACGAATTAGACAAAAGGAGGAGAAAGCGGTCAACGCAATTGACTAGGATATTCTACTAGGCTACGTAATATTTTAGACTTAACAGTATTTTATATATGTTACTTTTAATATTTGGAGACAATATTAATTTTCAGTGTTGTTTTTATTAAATTTTATATACATTTTTTTTTTAAAATTTACATGAGGTATCTGCTGTCAATGGATAACGTTTGGATTGTCTAATCAAGATCGACGGAACTATAATAAGATGATTGATTATAAAAATGAGTTTGTCATAGGACTGCATTACCACTATCGACGTAGATGTACAACTATGCGTATATTTTTGCAAAGGACCCAAAGGCAGCCTTGTAACAAACAGTAATAAAATTCATGTATTCTTGTAAAAAAAAATTGTTGTAGGAATTTCACGTGAGGCTTAAATATCGAGGGTGGTTTGGATCGACATATTGAACTAAGAGCAACTATACAAATAAATCTCATTTATTTACATTGTTACAATATAGTGGTTTGATTATGAACATATTTTACGTGAAATATATAGTTCGAACCGGGTCACCATATTTCCACTTGTGTGTGGTGGGCCACAAGGCCAATATAGCAAAACAATAAAAAATCAAGTGAGTCTTATCTTCACTCAAAATTTGAAGGCATTAAACACACGAGTCTTCTCACTTATATGTTCAAAATCTCATAAAAAAATGTTGTTCAACATATACTAAAACTTTTGACTCAAACCTTGATACATCAACACCTTAAGAGGTCAAGTGAAATGAATTCTCTCCTTGTTATCTATTTTATTCACAAACCTGCAATGGTTTCTCTCGGTTATGTTGGCATATTTGGACTCAACATCAATAAATTGTACTTTAGAAAGGACAAGTCTAACACACGCTACTCTTTAACCATGATGTAAGAGTAATTAAGAATCAAAGATATTTATCAAAAAGCCCCAAAATAATGTACATGCAACTATGCAAGTTGCAATGAATCAAGGCTTAATAACTCACACCACGCCAACACAAGAAGATACGCTTCCACCACAAAACTCTGTAACCATAAATAGTCATGAGGTGATGTTTACGCCTTTTCTTTTTGAAGGCAAAGTTTGTAATTGTTGTAAGACGAGGTGACAACTATTTTTTATCATAAATATAAGGCATTGTCACTACTCACTAATATAGATATCTAAAAGTTATAAATACATACTTGTATCTACGTAGCTTTCACAAAATCACATGCATATTTCATGCAAAGTAGATGAGACCATGATTGTTGAAGTGGTAAAGTAATATGGACTAGGACAGAGGAAAGCAAGATATATAATCACTACAAGACATTGGCCTTGTCCATACCAACTACTACATGATTTACTCAATTTGGGAAATTGATTGTGAAGGATTACTGTGAATTAATTAAATATTATGATATAAGATTATAATATTCCAACAAATCACGTTATTTAAGATTTTGACAAATTTTCAGGATTCAAGTAATGTTGACATAAAATCTACCACTTTGTTTTATGTGTCTGATCCGGACCCCAAAAAAAATAAAAAATAGAAGTGGTCTTGGGTCTATAGGATTGTGAATAGTGCTATGTTCCATTTATTAACATGTATTATACATCCTCTATAAAAATCTTGTATTATAAAGTTTAATTGGTATTTAGTAACTAGATAATCGTATAGATACATTTGGAGTTGATATAACAAAGTGTATTGCATGCAAATTGCAATGGATCGGTGTCTCACACACCAGGTCAAACAAGAAGATATATATGCCTCCACCACGAAATCTCTCTAACTATAAATACTCATGCGGTGATTGATGTTTATGTCTTTGTTATTGAAGCCAAATTAGGTATGTAATTGTTGTAAGAAAACTAAAGAGGTAACAACTATTTTCATCATAATGTAAATCGTTCTCACTATAACCTTCTATAATTAAAAGTTATGTTATAAATACACATTTCTATCCAATAATTGAAATGGAGGAAGCAAACTTGCTTAGCTTCTATATAAAATTGCAGTGGAGATTTTGGAGTGAAACCAATATTCCTTACCATTAATTAAAGGGACAAAATATGAACTACCACGTTGTAAATATTCTCATTTTCACATTAGAGACATTTATTGACACGTCTTTGAAATTTGGATAACTTTGCTTTATTCCAAAATGAACTTGAAGAAAAATCAGAAACTGTTATTGGTATACAGAAGTTGAAATGCGTGTGACTAATTTATGCACAAGTATTTGATAAAATAGAGAAATGACAACAATGCAAGATTGACTAAAGAAAGAAAAATAGGTCAAGACTCATGCATTAGTTCTTGACACGTTGCTAACTTACTGTTCAAGGTGTCAACTTAAGGATATCTAATTATTAAACTCATAATGTTAACCTGTGCAACGCGCACGAGTAGAAATTCTTGAAAGAAAAAATAAAATAAAAAATCTATTGTAGGTATTGTGTTATGTTCTCAATTATTGAGTAGCATCATTGTTTAAAAATAATATCACAATATTACATTAGACATACATCAATAGTGTGTATAACTTGTTAGTATCACTTATCGGTTATGACTCATGAGAAGAGTTAGAGGATCATATCTTAATTCAAAATTCAAAACTTTAAAGTATTCTTTTCTTGAGTCATCTCATTTATAGTCACATAATTCATTTGACATGTCGCGAACCATGAATTGGTACGTGAGTACCGTTTTGTAGTAATTTTGAGAATTGGTTCGCATAAATTCCTCTCTAATTCGTGAAAACCAGCAAACCGATGAACTGAGGCAAGTGGATGAAGATCCAAGAAAGAGTAAGAAAAGGTCGAGTAGAAGATAGGAAAACCTTCAATGGAGTAGATAAATTTTGCAGGAAAATCTCTATGAAACTTGGAGAAACATAGCGTCTCTTGCAAAGTAACACCAATAGAAATGAACAAAAGAGAACGGAAAGTGAAAATAAAAAAAGTTTTGGAAAGTAACATTAGTCTATTGTAGCTAACTACTATAATTCTTCTATTTCTTTTTCACTATTAATTAATCAAATATTAAGAAGTTTTAAGCACCAGAGCGAAGATAGTGTTGAGCGCAGTTGGAAAAACTCACATTGAGATGATACACTTTTATAAATATTTAGTGATCATTAATGAATTTTAAGTTTTATTTAAAAGTTCTAGCAAAAAAAAAATATTTTTCTTCAAAATTTATTGATATTATATAGGCTACCTACTGAAGCTATATACGTGCATACATATCAAATTCTTCTCACATTGCGTACCATAAACCCGCAGCCGTACCACATACCAACTAAGATCATATTCACATAATTCGCAATTTACGTTGGTATGTGGTAGGGTGCGGGTTTAAGGTTTTTGAAATTTACCCTTCACCTTTTCTTACTTTGTACCATTATTTAATTTGTGTCTCTGACAGACATATCTATTATATATATCTCTGTGCTGAGTGTTAGCAGATATACCATATTGTATTGTACTTGTAATTAGTGATGGCTCTCTTTGTTTTTTTGTCTCTCTTATTCTTATTCTTAATTGATGGTTCTAAGAGTCAGCTTCATGTTGGTTTCTACTCCAACACATGTCCTCAAGTAGAGTCCACTGTCCATAATGTTGTTAGAGAAACTGTTCTTTCTGACAGAACCATGGCTGCTGTTCTTCTCAGGCTTCATTTTCATGATTGCTTTGTTGAGGTCTTTCTATATATATATATATATGGCTTGTGTTTAATTCTGTGTTTTAATTCTAACATTTTGTGACATGATTTTGATTGAGTTTTTCAGGGATGTGATGGTTCAATACTGATTAATACTACTCAAAATCCAGAGAAGACTGCATCTCCACATGCAGGTGTTAGAGGATATGACGTGATAGAAAAAGCCAAGGCACAATTGGAAGCATCTTGTCCAGGAGTGGTTTCTTGTGCAGATATTGTTGCATTGGCAGCAAGAGATGCAATTGTCATGGTCCTAATTCCTAACTTACTCTAATAGTTACATCTTGTTTTTTTAATAATACCACATTGGTCACAAATCTTTTCATCTTCTTCAAGAAGTTTAATCCTTCTGCATTAACTGTTAAATCCTGTTTATGATTGAATAAGTGTGGAATGATGTTACATGTAGGCAAATGGACCTGCATATCAAGTTCCAACAGGGAGAAGAGATGGATTGGTTTCAGATAAATCTCTTGCAGATAATATGCCGGATGTTGATGATTCAATTCAGCAACTCAAGGCCAAGTTTCTGAACAAAGGTCTCACAGAAAAAGACCTTGTTCTTCTCAGTGGTACACGCACTCTCTCTATCTCTCTCTTTTACTCTATAAAATATACTGACACGACACACGACATAGACATGACATGATACATGTCGATACTTGTAATAATTTTAGAAAATGAATTAAGCAAACATAATCCTATATGTCGATGTTAGACACTAACACGTGTCTGACACTAAATACGTCTTCAATTAGAAATGTCTATTTCAGTGCTTTTAGACAAACACATGCATATTACATGCAGAGTAAATGAGATCATGGTTGTTGAAGTGGCAAAGTAATATGAACTAGAACAGGGGAAAAGCAAAATAAATAATCACAACAAGACATTGGCCATACCAACTACATGATTTACTCAATTTGGGAAATTGATAGAGAAGGGTTACTGTATATTAATTAAATATTATGATATAGGATTATAATATTCCAACCAATCACTTTTTTAAGATTTTGTCAATTTTTCAGGATTCAAGAAATGTTGACACAATATCTACCACTCTTTGTTTAATGAACCTGTTACTGGCCCAATTAAATAAAACAAAAGGATCTTGGGTCTCTAGGATTATGTTTTGGCACCTTCTTTTTCCATCCTATTGTGTTTCTCGTGCGTTCTATGTAATTTGGATTATAAAATTCGAACGGCATAAATACTCTATAAAATTCTTTCCATTTTATCATAACATTCTTTTTTCTTTGAACACGTTTATCATCACATTCTTATTACTAGAGGATAACCTTTTTTCTGGATTTACAACCAACTTTCCTTTTGCACCATTTTAGAATTTTGTTCTCTTCTCAAACATATGTCATCATTGTGTATCCTAAAGATAGCAAAGTGTATAGTTTTTAAACTCTCATAAAATAACTAAAACATGTAGTTGATATGAGTGTTAAGAGATTCATAAATTTTTAAATAAATGGTAAGAGATTCAATCTCTAACTTTAATGTATGAAATTTTTTTGATTGGAATGTGCGGATTTATTTTGTGCTTCCTACAAGTATCTTTGTGAAGAGTTAAGAGATAGTGAATATTTTGTATCAATAACATGATTAAAAAACACAATTCTATACTATTTGCATTTGTGACTTGTATTATATATTATATGGAGTTTCTCATATTCATCCAATCACATATTATATTAGAAAGGTCATGATAGTGAGATACTCAGATATGATTGATTGTACGTGTACATTTTTTTAACATTATACAACAATGTATATCAATTAAATTCTTGTACGGAAAAAAATGTATATCAATTAAATCTTATTATATGTATATTGTTAATTTCTAACCATAGTAATTGTTCACTGATCTGCCATAAACAAAAATTCAGCTGCACATACAATTGGAACCACAGCATGCTTCTTTATGAGAAAAAGACTATACGAATTTTTCCCATTTGGATCAGACCCAACTATTAACCTGAATTTCCTCCCAGAACTGAAAGCAAGGTGCCCTAAGGATGGAGATGTCAACATCCGTTTAGCCATGGATGAAGGGAGTGATCTGAAATTTGACAAGAGTATATTGAAAAACATAAGGGAAGGTTTTGCTGTCTTAGCTTCTGATGCAAGACTTAATGATGACTTTGTAACAAAGAGTGTCATTGATTCCTACTTTAATCCTATAAATCCAACATTTGGACCTTCTTTTGAAAATGATTTTGTTCAGTCAATGGTAAAAATGGGACAAATTGGAGTAAAGACAGGTTCTGTTGGAAACATTAGGCGTGTGTGTTCAGCATTTAATTGAAGTCAAATTGTGATTACATAAAATTGTTCACAAAATTCTTATTACTGGATTGTATATCAGAGTGGCTATTTATATGTTCACATATTAATTGTGGTCTTATTTTTACTGATACAGTTCTTGTTTAAATGTGATGTAATTTAAATTTATTTTTTGATTCATGCAAAACAATGTTAAAAAGATTGTAAACAGTATATAAAATATTCTACCAAAAAATCAACATAATATATAAAGGGATTTTTAAAATAAAATAAAAAGGGATATATTAGCATTGATCCATAATTAGAATTGGAAGATTTAAATTGGTGAGGTGACCCATTGAAAAAGTCAAATGTTGATGAGAAAATAGAAGATGAATATTTTTCCTACCAAATATAGCAAAGCCAAGAATGTCATAATTAATTAGAGTCAAAAACTTTCTAAAGGGTAATACATGTATCACTACATCTCCTTTGGTTCCCTTGTTTTCATGCTACAAAAACGGACCCTGCTTAACTCAGGTTGTAATGCTTTTCCAATACAGGAACAACAGAAAAAGAAGAAAGGAAAGAGGGAACACGAGATAGATAGGAAAAAAAAATTTTCTATCTATCTTTTCATTCCTTGTCTTTCTTTTTTCTTTTCCCTCTAAACTCTTCTGATTTCTTTAACAACAGCTGCATAGATAGCAATAATTATCCATTTGGGAAACATAATTACATCCCTCTGGATCTCTCTGAGAAGGCAGGATTTGCCTTTCCTATTTGCTTTTCCATCATATTCACATTTGTATCTTCCTATATCAAAATATGCATTTCATGTTACAAATCATGAAATATATGAATTTCAAGTTTTATAGTTCAAAGTAAAATGTGCCAGAATTATGAGATAGACAGACAAACTAATTTAAATTTTGAACATCTTTGATCAGGTCATAGAGCAATCCAAATTGAAAGCTACAAAAACAATAAAAAAATCAGAAGCATAGGAGCAAAAATAAAGTATGCCTCCAAACTCAATAAGAAAAGCCCTTGGGGCTGTAAAGGATCAAACAAGCATAGGACTAGCAATGGTGGGAAGCAGCACCTCACTTGCTGACCTTGATGTAGCCATTGTGAAAGCGACAAGGCACGATGACTATCCGGCTGAAGAGAAATATATAAGGGAGATTTTGAGTTTAACTTGTTACTCTCGCGCATTCATTAGTGCTTGTGTTAATACCCTCTCGAGGCGTCTTAGCAAGACTAAAAATTGGACAGTGGCTTTGAAAACTCTTATTTTGATTCAAAGGCTTCTAGCAGAAGGTGATCCTGCTTATGAGCAAGAGATATTCTTCTCAACTCGACGTGGGACTCGCCTTCTCAACATGTCCGATTTTCGTGACAGTTCACAATCTGGTTCGTGGGACTTCTCTGCATTTGTGCGCACATATTCGTTATATTTGGATGAGAGGCTTGAGTACAAGATGCAAAATCGGCGTGGAAAGCGTAGCGTGTTTGGTTATGATGAAGATGAGGAGGAAAGGGAAAGGGAAAGGGAGAGGAAGAGGGAAAGAGAATGTGAAAGGGAAAAAGGTAGAGAAATCATTGTAAGATCCACACCAGTGCGTGAAATGAAGTTAGAGCAAATTTTTTCCAAAATGCAGCATTTGCAATTGCTTCTTGAACGCTTTTTAGCTTGTCGCCCCACAGGTTTGTGATCATTAGACCATACATTTTGCATAACAAAATACTTTTCTTTCCATTCAATTTGCTTTATATATTATTAGATTTCATCTAGTTTTTTCTTATCAAATACCTTTTTGCAATCAAATATAAAGTATGCATACCATATATTCACAGTACATTACACATGTATACAAAGCATTCTCATATCTATCTGTTTCAATGCAACAGGGGCATCAAAGAGCCATAGAATTGTGATAGTGGCTCTTTACCCAATTGTGAAGGAGAGTTTTCAATCATATTACGACATATCAGAAATATTGAGCATCTTAATTGACCGTTTTCCTGACATGGATGTCGCAGACTGTGTTAAGGTGTATGACATTTTCTGTCGTGTTGGAAAACAGTTTGATGAGCTAGAGCTCTTCCATGGATGGTCCAAGAATATTGGAATTTGTCGCTCTTCTGAGTACCCTGAGATAGATAAGGTCACACCAAAGAAGCTAGAGGTTATGGAAGAGTTTATCAAAGATAAGAACATGGTAGCACAAAGCTATAAAGCTGATGTTCAAGAAGAGAACAATTCGGATGAAGAAGTCAAGGAACCTGAACCAGAACCGGAAGAAGATATGTATGCAGTCAAGGCGCTACCGCCACCAGAGGAACCAGCCGAAGAAGTGGAGGAAGAGCCAAAAGAAGAAGAGCCGAAAGAAGAAAAAATTGTGCAAACTGAGGGTGATTTGTTGAACTTAGGAGATGATAGAGTGACAACTGAAGAACATGGGGACAAACTAGCCTTAGCTTTATTTGATGGGGCAGCACCAGTAACAAGTGAAGGTGGAATAAAAGCACTTCCATGGCATGCATTTGATGAGAGTGCAGATTGGGAAACAGCACTGGTACAATCAACTAGCCACTTAGGGAACCAGCAGCCTGCATTAGGTGGAGGCTTTGATACCTTATTGTTGGATGGTATGTATAAACAAGGAGAAATGAATGCAGCCATGCAAGGAGTAGGATATGGTGGCAGTGGAAGTGCTAGCAGTGTAGCACTTGGTTCAGCTGGAAGGCCAGCAATGCTAGCATTGCCAGCACCACCAACATCAGGAAATGCAGGTAATTCTACTTCAGGATATGTAGATCCATTTGCAGCTTCATTGGCTATCGCACCACCGTCTTACGTTCAAATGTCAGAGATGGAAAAGAAGCAAAGGTTACTAGTTGAAGAACAGCTGATTTGGCAGCAATATGAAAGGGATCGCATCCAAGGACATGCTGCACTTAAGCAACAACCTGGTAGTAATAACTCCTATATGGGAGGCTATCAACAGAACTATGGCAATTACCATCGTTGACTAGAATAATTTTTCATTAGTTGGAACTCTTTTTCCTCATTCGAAGGCAGGCAATTTTATCCACCTTCATTAGAAAAGCTTATTCTCAAGTCTTGTTAGAACTTTGAAGATTAATGTGATATTCACTCTCCTAAGAAACATTTGTTTTTCTTTCTTATTAGTTTCTTTGCCCCTTTAACTTCAGAAAACTAGTGAAAAATTATCGATCATTGATTAGCAATATTGTTACATGGCACATACAAAATGAAATCGTGCTCTATCCTTCATTCAATAAGTTGTTAAATGCAATAATCCACCAACTAAGTAAATAAATTTGATTCAACTCGGTTCAACAAATTAAATTGAGTTAAACCATATGAAAACCAACTTTATTAATTCAGTTGCCGGATATATAATTAATTACAGTAATTAATTACATTAATTACAAATTAAACTTGAAACACTGACAAAATGAACCACATCATAATTAACATTCTTACTGCATGGATGAGTCTTAACTTGTTTTATAATTTATAAATGATTGAATGATCTAAATTCAATTCAGATTAACTCAATTCTAAAAAAATGTTCATCATAAAAGAAAGTCGATATATTACTTGTTTAATTCAGAAAAATTAAAGTCGATATTTGACCATCTAAATGGTTGACGAGATGAGTAATAGAAAGATTTCCAAGACGTGTTCCATGAAGGGAAACTAGGGCAACAAACCATGAGCAGTGATGATATGATTAAAATAATAATCATAATCATCCAATACAACCTGGCCAATTCTATGGTACACTTACTTTTATTTAGTTTTAGTTCAACACATTAAAATAAAGTTAAACCATACCAAACCCAGTTTTTGGTATTCTGATTGCATGCCTAAAACCTTTTATTGTTGTCACTTTACTCTATGGACGTTTGGTTTATAAAAATGATTGAAAATCAATATTCAATTCTAATTCTAATTAGTTCATGTACAAGAGTTTAAAAACATTGATAGAATCGATTTCCCTACAAACAGGTGTATCAAACAACTTGCTTAAGCTAATTAAACCAAACACCTCAACTAAAAGAGAGTGAAGATGGAGAGAAACCATTTCCCAATAATCATTGGTGTTCAACATAATAAGCAGTTAAACTATTATATCCATCAACCCCAATCACCTTGATTTCCCCCACACTAACACAGAAAACATTTCCCTACAAACATAAATGTGTTCCATATAAAGCTATTTTGGTCTTCCATTTCAAGCCCACATAACACAGAAAAAGTCCATTTGTTTTTCAGCTGTTGAACCCAAACCTAAAAATAGAACTAACACCTACGCCAACTAAATTCCACTCATTTTACCAAATATTGTGGAGATGATAACCTACAACTAACACCAAAGCCAGCACAAACTAGCAGAAAGGATATAACATCTAAATTTTATCACAGCTATGGATTATTTTATGCAGGACCATATGATAAAGATTTTTAAAATCAATCAAAGAGATTCAAGGAATGAAAACAAGTACTGATTAATAATACCAATAGCTTTCACATCTCAATCACAAAAAGGTATTTCAAATAACAAAATATACCTATCAGAAATCCATAGAGATAAACAGATATTCCAACACTGGAAAATAAAACAACAAAACAACAGATCCTAATTCTCCACCTAGAAGAGAGATGTTCCTTTGCCCTTCTTGTCACCACCAATCTCAAAGTGCTTGCACCTCTGCAATCACAAAAACACAGACACATGAATAACCACCCATAACTAAAAACAACCATATCAAATCACAAAATAAGATTTATGTTACTGTTCTATCTTTCCTTAAACAAAATAAACTAACCTTGATTGCATGTTGAGAAACATGCTTGCAACCCTGACATTGCAACCTCAGAACAATTTTCTTTGTGGTTTTGGCCTATTCAATTAAAATCAAAACAAATAAAATTACCAACCAATAAATAAATCAAACTAAACAGAAAATCAAACTTAACCAAACAATAAAAACCTAATTTAAATTTTTAACATTCATCTTACAAAATTCAAATTCACATACAAATATTAAAAAAAAAAAAAATCAATTTCAAATTAACTCAGAAAATCACAATTTCATTCAACAGCAACAGCCAAGCCATATCACTCCAAGTGGGGTCAGCTACATGGATCAAATTTCCCCAAAATGTTCTATCCTAAACAATATTTGAATCCAACTCATTAATCTCTAAATCTTCCCTAATCATTTGCATCCAACTAAAATAATCATAATTATATTCAACTAAAATCCACAACTACTTTTTTCTTACAATCAACTAAAAAAAAATGAAATTTACAAAATCAAATAACAAAATATATAGAATAGGAATAAAGGGTTGATGTGGGTAGTTAGTTACCTTCTTGTGGAAGACGGGCTTAGTCTGACCACCATAACCGGACTGTTTGCGATCGTAACGACGCTTACCTTGAGCGGCGATGCTATCTTTACCCTTTTTGTATTGGGTAACCTTGTGAAGTGTATGCTTCTTGCATTCCTTGCTCTTGCAGTAGGTTTTCTTCGTCTTTGGAACGTTCACCTAAAAATTCAACAACGAAAAATGGTTTAGCTCTGCTATGATTACGATTACGTAGGAACAGAGACGGTTGAGATGATTACCATGGTGACGGCGCTTTGATTGGATCTGAGAGGATGAAGTTTTGTGCGCAATGAAAATGGAACGATGAAGCAAATGGTTTGTGTTTTATCGTTTTGGGAATTAGGGTTTCATGAAATGGGCTTTGGAGTTTGTAAGAAAAATGGGTTAAACGGCCCATTGTGAAGTCTAACTATGATTACTATCAAATATTTATACCAACTTCAACATATCTATCTATTTTCTAAAATGCACCCTCTTCCTTGTAGCTCCACAATTTCCAAATATATTCTCTTAATGAAACGGTTAAATATGCAACTTTTGTTATTGATATTGTAAGAAAAAATAATTTATGAATTTTATTACACTTGAAGTTGTAACAATGAGTCGAGATAGTTTGGAGTTAACATTTGTTGTCAAAGGTTGTGACATGACATGTTAAATGAGCATATGACATTTTATATGAACATCACATCAATATATGAATTTAAACACATTAAATAATTTTTACCTTGTAATTTTTATTTTGCAATTTAGCCACATGATCTCCTAAAAAATGGAAGGTTACATGCTCGTTTAATATATCAAATCAGTCTTTAATGATGAAAATTAAAGGATAAATCATTTTAAGTGATGTGTTACGATTTTGAATAATTTATTTTTCAATTTACAAAATTCGAAAACTACCAACCTTTCCCACCTCTTACCAACTAATTCAGATGCTCTCCCTCCAAGCACATAGATGAAGTGTAGACAAGCTGTGTGCACACAACATATACTCTAAGACACTCTTTCAACATAAAAGTGGCTTAAGGTCGAAACATTGATGCTATTAATGGAAATCGAGGGTCTATGCTATATAAGAGGGGTGACAGACCCATTAGCCCCTAGTATCCACTAGGGACCAACTGTTCCAATGCACAACAAAGTTTCACATTGATTGGATATTATTAAGGTTAAGAGTAGTTTATAAACAACACTCCTCTATCAACCAAGACAACTTTTAACAAAAACCAAATTGTGATGACTTTACACAAAATCCTATTGCGAACGATTCTCATAAAGGGGACTTGAATTCAGCACATAAATGACATTTGCGAAAGCCATGAATCTAAACCACACACTAGAACTAGAACTGCAAGACCGTTTATGTAGTACTCAAAAGATAAATAAGGGGTTAACAAACCTTTTCAAAAATTGATAAATAACTATATTTTCTCCAATCTATTGTCTTGGAAAATAATGTTTGGGTACGATATATGTAGATCAAGGTTTAATTTATAATTGATGCGTTCATGCTATGGAGTACTATACTATATTCTTAGGATGTAGTCTCTTCTTTTGGGTGCAGTGTTTGATGACACTATTTTTCACCTCCAATTTTTTTACAAAAAATCACGTGTTTCGAGAATGTTTTCTGAACAACATAATCTATTCGAAAATTCAACATAAAATTTATATTCTTTTTAATGCGTACATCCAAAGTCATATTGAGTAAAAAAATAATCTCATTTTTGATTTTGGTTTGTTCATTCTTGTTGGTTTTATCCCACCTCGCTGTTAAAAATAGTAATTGAAAACACTCGCAATTTTTCCTGATTTTTCATTACAGATCAAACTGAGGATAAATGTCACAAATCTAACTGAGGCAGCTAGAGTGAGTGATACCCTGAATGAGATTAGAATTAGAGAAGTTTTACAAATTGGGTGATACATCTGCCATTAATAGCCAACAATCCAACACTATAATGCTAAAAAGAAAAAAAAATATAACTACACATCACACAGTATTCATATTTCTATGTTAGTTAACCCTATATCAGTTGTCAAGACAATTTTCTCGTGGAAACACCCAATCTCATCCCCATAGTAACCAAAGTTTCTAGTGATCTGGTGCTATTTGATAGAAGGTCTTCATCAATTGCAATTGAACCCTGCATAACACCCAAAAAACAATTCCAAAGACTAGCATGAGAAAATACCAATGTCAAATCTAAAAGCTCTGCAAGGTTAAAGTTTCAAAAGTGGCAATATATTGAACTTATTTACTCGAAGACAGAATCTTACAAGTTTAAAAAGTAAAATATGTTAGTTTTATGACTTGACATTCTGTCCAAAAAAATAAAATTGAAATGGATTTTTATTGCCTTATAGATAAAGTCCAAAATAGATTTCAGATCCATACCAACTAAATAGATTTCAAACATAAAACAACATGAAATAATCAACCGAAAAAATAAAAGATGGGCAGTATAACCGATTATGATACCAACCTTTTCAAAAACACAAATTACAGTGCTTCCACCAAAAGCAAAATATCCAAACTGTCAATCAAAGCAAAACAAGTGCCAATTAGAAACAAGGACAATGAAGAAAATTGGAAAAACAGTAATTTACTAACTGGCCGGATTCCTAACCTCATCTCCCTTCTTCACATAGTCGCCCTTTTTCTTCGTGAAATTAATGCTGCCAACCATTGTAGCTCCTATTGCAACAAATGCCACCTGAACACAAATCATTGGTAACTCTCTAAGATACAAGTAACATATTCGTCTGCAGTAATAAGATGAAACTGTAGTGGAGCCAGGGAACTTATAAGGTGTTATGTAAAAACATTTCCCAAATGTACAAGCCATCAAAGCAAGAATGCAAGAGATACAAAACCACGAGTTATTATCTCGACCTCTAACAAAAGCAGAGATAGATTTTATGCTATTAATAACAAAAAAATAAGAACAAGACCAGGTAGAAGTTCAAAAATATGGGACTACACTATAGGAGTACACCAAGTATAAAATGCATAAAAGAAAGCCATCTCTAAACTTATATAGTGTAATAAAATAGTTGTAACTTTTGAGCAAACTTTCCCTTTCATAATCTAGTTAATGGTGGTGACATAACAAATTGGAAGAAGAAAACATTAACTTCATAAAATCAGCAAATGGTAGCATTCATAAAACCATAATATGATTTGCAATTGCAGAAAGGTTCAGTGATGTTTTTATAGGTGTTATCCCCAAATTCATATATTCCAATAAATTCAGACAGAACAGCTTCAGCAGAATAACATTATAAACTCATGCATCACACACAAATTGATTGCAATCACAAACCTTTCCAAAATCTACAGTTGAAATTATTGAAACAACTCGCGTATTCTCTGTGAAGACATTACAGTACTTGCTATTTACAGCAATGGGATTGACCTAAGAGAAATAGAACACATCAAAAAAAGTTGCAAATGATAATCAACACAATAACAGACAATAGACTCTATATGTAAATGAAATATCATTTTCCAAGAGTTATTATTTCACATACAGTAAACAGGCTTCCGGGGATATTAACAAATTGCTCAACAGTTCCCGATACTGGCAAATGGAAACGGTGATAATCCTGCAATAAAAATGTTCAAATCAAAATTTGCAATCAAATGAACACAAAATTAAAGTCCCAATGAAAGAAAGCAACAAATACCTGTGGTGCCAGACGGAAAATCACAAGTGTTCCATCAACAAAAGCACTGGAACACATTTCTTTCCCCAGGAGGCCTTGAACTGAAAACTTTCGACCCTGAAAGCAACAAATAACAATCCCAAAAGAATTTCATATTGAATACACACGTGAATATAAATGTTTAACAATAAAGAGAAATAGAGAAACCCCGATATCTATGATAATATGATTTTCCTTGTAGCAGATAAATAAGATGACAAAATACATCATAAAGAAAAAGCGGTGGATATAATAGTAGTCACATCACATCAAACAGTTGGATCTTTTCATCATTAAATATTGTTTAAGCAATCAAATTGTTTCATGTTAGCAAAAAAAAGAAGAAAGAAAACTGGATTATAATCTCATATAACCAAAAACCAATCCCTACCCCACACCTCTGTGCTAATTTACAGGCAAGTCATGCAGGTTCAAGTTGAATGAGAAAAATCATAATTTTATCATACTTATTTAACTTCAATCTGAACAGAAAACACTTGCCAACTACTAGTTCTGATTGATAAATATGTCAAGTGCATATTCTCAAGCGACAAACATCTATCTAAATATTAAAAAGAAAATGCATTCTTGAGACAAGAAACCTTCCACATGCAAGAGATGTAAAAGAAATACCTTAATCCAAAATCTTGAACTTTCATCAACTGATTTAAATGCCATTAGACGACAATCAGCACCACATACAGCAATGTTGTCATGTTCAGCAGAAGCAATTGGTCTTGAACCAGGTTTCAACTCTCTAATGAAAAATTCATTGAATGTCTGTCCAGAACATTATTCAAGACAGGTCATATTGCAAGATAGTTACCACTGTTATGAAGTCTAAATGATTTTCAATATGATCATTGGTCAGTGCTTGTTCCTTTTTGTTCCAACTTCTAGTTCAAAGTTCAAACAAAATGTATGCAGCTAGCTTAATGAAAAACAAAATATTTTAGTTCTTCGTATAGATCAGTGTGAAAAGCAGGAGAATTTGAAGGTCCCACAAAAGCACATCGAATATTGCTAAAAGGAGAAATAAAAAACAACTGAAGTAGATCATACAAAAGATGCTATGTTGTAATTGTTAAAAAAATACTGTAGCCAGAATGAAAGTCGCTAATAAGAAGAATATATGTAACCAAGATGAAGGTATCAGAATATTTTTCAAGCACAGACAGCGACTAAATGAAATATGTTGTTACATAAATAAGCATTGCCTAGCTTATGAAAACACAGGAGAAAAGTTATTATTTTTTGAAAATATTTGAAATATTTACTAAATTAAGTCATAAGACCATATGTATATTTTTTTTTTTTGAAGAAGACCATATGCATATGATGCACCATTATTTTAAATTTTATTGTTTAAGCATGATCAAGTTGAACCAGTGAACCATTTTTTACTAACTAAATTGGATAAAAAAGTGTGCTCAGAAGCAATTGCGCATCAATTACACATAAATTCAAACTACAGTTTTAGCCCACCTTAAAGTGTTCCAGTGGATACTTGATCTCAGCCAAACTGATTTGACCCTACAAGACAATATTCACTTTGTAAGATGGATAAAATTATAGGCAGACAAGTCCAGCACATAAAGAACTAGGTGAAAAATGGAAATAAATATGGCAGAAAAAAATAACATTCTACTGTGCCTCAAAACTGCTTCAACACACACACACACAATATAGTTCCATTTTTAAATAGTTGTATGCACACAAATCTTTTGCACCGTATATGATTGTCATACTCATTTCCTATTGTATTGTCAATTGTGGAGGGAAAATGCCATTAGATGCTTGACCTCTAACATTTGATATCATGCTTATGGTAAAAGTGGTTCTTCCAGTGTGCCAGTAATAAATGTCAGGCATGGACATTGTCTTGTGGCAGGGACAGTGATACTTGCGTATCTTAACTTGAATATGCTGATTGTTGAATGAAAGCATTATCCTCCAGTTTTAAAATACAGACACAATCATAAAAAAAAATGATGGCTAATTTGTGAAAGTGAAACAGAGTAGTTGCTCAGGATGTCCATCAAGCACGCACACACAGTGTATTTTTTATTAAAAAAGAAAGAAAGATATATTATTAGATGAGATGGCTAAAATGCACAAGATGAAAAGCAATACTCCAAAAGAAACCAAAACACTGAAATAAAGAGCACCTTATATAACATAACCAAGAATTACATTGTTCCGCGACTTTTCAAAATCAAAGTATGATATCCACAAAGAACTAAAAGAAACATTGTCATACCTTATAAGATTCAATGAATTTCGGTATATCAGCAGCCGATTCAAGTGAATCCATTTTTTCTCCCTGCTTTTTAGAAATGCTTTGCAGGAGCTCCTTCACCCCTGCATCCAAGAGGTTTGCCAAAGTAAAGCAAATGACTAACTCAACACCAATGAAAAAGTTTATTCGAGTTCAATTTGAATCTCATATTGAAGTCAAATTTCATGTATCATGTAAAGAGCGATCCAAGTGTCAGAAGGATAATGGACATAATATGAAAAATCATTTTTAAAACTGATATTTTTCTTTATTAGTATTAATCTACTAAAAAATCAACAAATCAGGTTAAAGAAATGTCAGCGAGATCTAATATCTGCACAGCATATTTTAACAAGATTTTTTTTTATAGCAACAGTTTTACTGACAACACATCACTAATCCTGTCATGTATACATTTAGCCTAGAATTTCTTTCAACTACTAAAAGAAAAAAATAAATAAACAACCCACATACCTATGTCCATTAGACCAAGACCTATTTTTGACTGATAAATAGCTCTCATTGACAAAACAATCTTTTTGTCAATCTGTTCTTCGACAAGCCTTTGAGACTTCCGATCATATACCTAAAGCCAAAATAAGATGAAGTAAATCAATAACATATTGAAAGGGTGAGGGAACAAATATAGAATAAAAAATGCCAGTTTATGGTATTGTGCTTCTAATTTCTTCAAATTATCTAAAGGATATTTCTAGTTCTCTACTTTGATAAAGTTGTTGAACCAATACAGATCAAATTCACGAGACTATGAAAAAGGTATGCACAACAACAAATGTTTATATATGTTCTTGGTAGCTTTCGTCTAAATATGATGAATGTGATTCTGGTTCGGATCATCCTGATAAAACTTGAAACATACGTCCATGTATGATCCATGTCTTCAGATTTTTAAATAAAAGAAATTAGAAATTGGTATGGAAAGAAATATGGCATACCAGAATATGGGAAGAACTTGATCCAGATCGAATACCAACATCATAGGATGAGAAATGGGCCCATTCACTCATTTTGAAGAGCCAGCTACATATACCGAAAAATAAACAAGTTATTTTAATTATCTCATGATATACAGGCCATAAATATATAGCTGCAGTCCATATACATGTCACTACAATACTGTTAAATAATCCATTAGGTAAAAAATAAAAATCATGTTCTCCTGTCTCTTGAGGCTTAAATTAGTAGCAACATGCAAATAATGTACCCATATGAAGCCTGCTTATCTGTCAAGAATCCTCCAGTCATCACCTGGTTTCCAGTCCCTTCGTCGAAACAAAGAGTTAAGTGGATCATGCTGTTCAACTGGTCAGAAATCTGAAGAATCTCACCACAAACTGGGCAGCAATTCAACAGTGGTTCCCTGCTACACAAGAAGGTAGCTAATCACATAAGAATCAAAGAAATGTAAACAAACATCACCAGGAAAATTTATAATAAGCAGTAAATATATCTCTACTGCTAGCAAAAGACGACAGGCATACAAAACCAAAGCTTTTAGTCTTTTGTATTCAAGATGGATCATTACTTTTCTTGTTGTAAAGCAAGAAGGGAAGCCAGTTCATCCATGCTCACAACACCATCTCCATTCTTGTCAGCTGCTTTGAACAGCTCCTCTTTCTATTAAAAAAAGAATTGAATATTGCTGAACCGGTATAATTCGTATTATACAAAACTAGATATTATATTGTAAATTCATTTTAGGATTTACAAAGCGAAGATACATTATTTGAACCTTAAGCTTCAGACCTTCTGTAGTGAAGATTTGGACTTTGATATGACCAAAAAAGCTAATTTCCATTGTCCAAATTTGAGATTCTAAATTTTTAACATTCAGATTTCATTAGTTTATATAAGCCATAATATCTTAAACTAGAAGATACAAAAAATCTGAATCAAAGTCCAAATCCATACCCAGGTATAGAAGCAAACTAGTGATAATTTAGCCAGAAAATAATCCAAAACAAAAACTAACAGCACTGTGTAATGCGTAAAATAGTTTGAACCTTTCTGGTTGCTAATTGGTTACCAAAAGCATCAATCAGATCAGAAAATTCAGAAAAAGAAAGCATCCCATCTTCATTGTAGTCCTGCATAAAGCATTATTGGATGTCACTGAATAGGATAAAAGATTAGAAATGTTCTTCTATGTATTCAACTTATATAAACATCCTTTCAAGTTTGAAGACCCTCCAATAGAGAAAAGGAGACAGCATGAAGAAACTGACATTATCACCTATTAATATCTACTAGTGGTAGCAATTTGTGTAACATGTTGCAAATGTGTCAGTATCAGAACAGTCTCAGCAGCAATCCATGGTGCAATTTTGATTTAACACAAATACCCTAATGTAGAGACGAGACAGTTACTATATATCATCATTTCTTGTGCTTCGCTCATAAGTCTTTGGTTTAAATCTCACAATAAGCATGGGTTATCAGAAAGTAGAGGAAGATCAAACTTACCATGATGGATAAAATGCGTCTAACAAAGCCTTTTTCTGTTTCAATTGGATCCTGTTCATTTTCACTTATAATTGTTAGAAAAATTTACCATACCCTAACAACAACAGAATTGTATTGTATACCTCTACAGAGCATGAAATGGAGATGTTGCCAACCACTTTTCCAGGGACTGATGGATCAAAAAGGTTGAACGTTTCAATGTCAGAATCAGAATCCTGCACCATCATATCATTCAAAATGAAAGTGTGTAAAATGAATAACGCTGAAAGGACAAAGAAGAAGCTGATATTTTAACAAGTCTAACAGCTGTGATTTCTTAAAAAGAAAAAAAGCAAAGTTTCCTTACCTGGGACAGAAATTCAAGAAGATCAATCTCACAGTATCCAACAAGAGTATTGCTGGACAGTTTGTTGGTCTACATGAGCGAGAGAAATCAAACTTAGACACAATGTTTGTGGGCAAGGGACCCAAAGTTATAACAGTTCAACAATTTTAGTTTGTACACTATATGCAGTTTTTTCTTTCTTTCACGTAAAACAATAATCAACAACTAAAGCTTTTTTCATTAGGTGTAGTCAGTTATATTTACCAAACAACCCTATAAATCAACTGTCATAATTCACATCTAAAGATAAAACATTTGACTAAAAATCTTTCTCATTCGTTTTATTTATTGTTTTCTCTTGATCTTCTCTATCTCTAACTAACAACCTATCCTCCATCTGATCTACCCTTATTAATGGTGCTTCTATGCACTTCTCCGCATATGTCCAAACCACCTGAGTAACATTCTACCGCCATTTCTACAAAGGAGCTACCCATTCTTTTTCCCTAATTCTATCTTGTCATGTATGACACGTCATCCAGCATAGCATTCTCACCTCAGGAACAATAATCTTATTTTCCTGTTGACATTTTACTGCCCTGCATTTTGTTCCATACACACAACATAGGATGTCTTACAGTTAAGTGGTAAAACTTTCCTTCAAACTAGAACATAATTTTTTTTATCACAAATTACACCTGAAGCATTTCTCAGTTTCAATATCCTATTTGGATCCTATGACTAACACCACCTTCTATTTCGTTGTCATTTTGTATGATGGGTCCAAGTTAAACATGAGACTTATGCTAAGGCATGTTCACCGGTTTTCACCTACATGTTAGTATTTATTATGTGCCTCCTACCGAACTTCCACTCCTTCCATGTACTCCATTTTACTTCTACTTAAACAAAAACCATGTGCTGCCAAAGGATTGCAAGCTTTATTTTATGTCATTACACAGGCATTAACCCATTTTAGTTTCACGACAAAAGTGATGTCTCACCACCCCGCACCCCCAAAGAACATAGGTTTACTACTACAAGGTAATGCATAAGCAATGAAAAGGTGATGATGCTGTTAATTACTATAACACACCTCATAGACAGAAACTCTTGCAATATGGGGCCCATTCTGTTCCAACAGAAGTTTCTTTTCCTGCAGAAGAACACAAGAAATATTGTCTTATTGAGTAAATCATGTGTTCATAAATGACAGAAAAGAAAATGATAGAGAAAGAAGAATAGGGGAGCGTGGATGGTATTAGGACATGCATTCAACGTTCATGTATATTTGCAAAGCAAAGAATCAATGTATTTTATTAATAATTTAAATGAGACTAATGGTCATTTTACAACCGTGGGTGAGGGGATTCGAACTCTAAAGTGAAGGTTCTAAGCTCTTACGCAAGGTTTTGCAACTCGAGAGTTTACCTCAACTCATTTTGCCTAGGTAAACTCGACTCGGGAACTCGTACGAGTTTACCTAAAATTAAAATTATATAAAATTTATTATATGCATGACATATATAAGCTAATATAATATTGTAAATAGGTCAACAATGCAAATTATGACTTAATTACAAAGACAAATTATATCAAACCTCAACTTAACATCAAAATACAAAAATTAACGCAAAAAATCATAAGTTGATAAGTCTCTAATGAAGCATGAGTTATTGGGACCATATATGATGTAGTACAGTACCTATCAATCAATAAAAAAAAGGATGAGAGTACTTACGGAATTCCAAACTGGTTTGTCAGTCCTGTATGAGCAGCAATAATGAATGAGAGAAAGTAAAATGAAAGAAGCATAATATAATAATAGAATAGAATAAAGTGATGATGTTAACTGATCAGAAGACTTGGTACGGAAAGTTTGTTCGCCGAGAGAAAGACACGCAATCCATTTGTCCTTGAATTGCATCTCCGCGCGGAGGAGGGCGAAGAGAGCAATTCCGGTGAAGGTTTCGGCGGAGATGAGTTTATTACTGCTAGAAGAAGGAGTTTTACGGTGGCGATGAAAGTGAAGACGGTTTTTTAAACGAGAACGACGAGATCCTTTTTTCCCTGATTCTCCTGATTCTGATGAAGAAGAGAGTTTGGATTGTTCGTGACCCATTTCTTCCTTCAGATTGCAATGTTCAGTTCAATTCAATTCAATTCGACTATGCGTGCGTTCCACCTAAGTAAAGCTAAATCAATTCCCACTATTGCCGCCGGAGGAGAACAACTCAGCAACAAGTCTTTGTAATTATTATTATTATTATTTTTATTTCTAGACTAGTAGCAGTTGTGTATGTATTAGGAAAGAATCAATAGTCTTCAACAAACAAACACTTCCATTTTGTTTTCGAACTGTACACATTTTATTTCTATTTATTTTTGGTCCACATGTCCAAACACACTATTACTATTCATTTTCTCTTTTTGATTTGACTTGGTACGTAATTTCAATCAATTACATGTTTATTATTGCCAATGAATTCACAAGTATATACAATGAGAATGAGAAGGAACCTAACAAATTCCACAAGTAAGGAATATCATCCATCATGCTTTTATCTCTTTTTTGTGGTGCTTCAAAAGCATGCCAATACTTGCATCACAAATCACTCCATGCTTCTCTAACCATACAAACAAAAGAACACAACACACAGATTTATTGTTCCTTAACTAGCTATCAAATACTATCAAAGTACAATCCTCGTATTGTTCAATGTCGATGTACTCAAATAATAACTTAATAGTTGTTGGTCAAAAAAAAAACTAATAGTATGGTTAGTCTATTTATTAATAATAATATAGCTAAATGTGAGCACACCCAAAAATAGAGTGCCCTTAAGGCACTTTTTAAGGACCCTAAATTTAGAAATTCTTTCTTTAAAAAGTTAAATGTTCTGAATTTCAATGCGTTAAATACATGAATTTTCATAAAAATAACTTAATATTAAGGTTCTCTTTGGATAACTTAAAATTAACAGAGCGGGATGAAATGAAATGAAACAGAACATATATTTCATTGTATTGTTTGGATATTTTATGACGGAATGAAATTAGTTTTCTATTCCATTGTTTGGAAGTGAACGGAACAGAATGAGTTATAACGTTTTTATTCCAATTTTACCCTTATTTAAAAAAGCATCAATAATATGAATTCTCAACTCAATTCGATCAAATTTTACACTTTTTATGCATTTAGGATATAATATACTCTATAATATATGCAACATGTATGCATTGGGATTAGGGGTGTTCATGGTTCTAAACTGCATTGGAACTGAACCACATTAATGGTTTCAGTTCAGTTTTTAAAACCACTTTAAAAAAACTGGTTTATTTTTACAAACAATTCAGTTCAAATTTAAAACCGGTTCGGAATCAGTTTAATATATTTGAACCATATTTTTTTTAGTGGACTTTTTTTTTCTTCAGATTTTTATATTAATTTTTAATTAAATAATTTAATAATAAATAATTTAAATGAATAATATAATAATTATAAAACAACTTATTACGATCTCTTTTTAAAAAACAACTTATTTATGCAAAACAACTTATTAAGATCTCTTTTTAAAAAAACAACTTATTTGAAACAACTTATTAGGCAAAACAACTTATTAGGATCTCTTTTTTCAAAAACAGCCTATTAGAAACAACTTATTTATGCAAAACAGCTTATTAGGATCTCTTTTAAAAAAACAACTTATTCAAAACAACTTATTTATGGAAAACAACTTATTAGGATCTCTTTTTCAAAAACAGCTTATTTATGGAAAATAGCTTATTAGGATCTCTTTTTATAAAAAAAACAGCTTATTCGAAACAGCTTATTTATGAAAAACAACTTATTAGGATCTCTTTTTCAAAAACAGCTTATTTAAAACAACTTATTTATGCAAAACAGCGTATTTATGAAAAACAACTTATTAGGATCTCTTTTTCAAAAACAGCTTATTTAAAACAACTTATTTATGCAAAACAGCTTATTACGATCTCTTTAAAAAATAGCTTATTCGAAACAACTTATTTATGCAAAACAGCTTATTATGATCTCTTTTAAAAAAATAGCTTATTCAAAACAGCTTATTTATGCAAAACAACTTATTAGGATCTCTTTTTTTAAAAACAACTTATTCGAAACAGCTGTTTTGCCTAAATAAGTTGTTTCAAATAAGTTGTTTTCACTTTCTGGACATTTACATGATTTCACTTGGTAGTAAAGTCATGATTTTTTTTTCACTTTATTACATATACATGATGCACGTGACTCCATTCAATTATACATCTTTTTGCTTTCTTTGATAAGACTATTTTGAATTGTCTTATTTACCTGCTATGACAACAAACAAGACCATAAAATCAAGTCAAACATGGTAGTCAGATACATCATATCATACTATTTTATTAATGACTTAACCCCACCCACACATATGCACATTGTGCAAAAAAGTGAATGTATTGTATCAACGTGAGTTAACTCACGCAGGTGTTAATTCCTGCGTGAGTTAAGTCACGTAGAGATTAACACTAGTGTGAGTTAACTTACGTTGACATTTGCACTAGCGCGAGTTAACATGCGTAGGGGTATTTTGGTCATTTACTTTGGGAATGAGCAAAACCGTTTGGGTAAAGAGCAGAATTCAACCATTTAATATGGTGTAGTTTTTTTTGGTCCAGTTTAGTTCAGTTTATGGATACAATTCAGTTAACCACCTTTTTGCACACCCCCTAATTGGGATATCACATTAATCATCAGGCTTTATGAATTTAGGAACTCAAATAAAACGAAAGATTCATAATTAATCATAAAACTATAAATTCATATCAAGAACTCGTATAAATAGATTCATAGTTCCTATTAGAATATCAAATTAATCATGAGCCCTTAGGAATACCAGTTTATGCAATCAGGAACTCATACAAAATCAAATTTAAACATGAGCCAATAAGAACTATGAATTTATCGTTTTTTTTCTTCTAGTTCCTGGAATGAAAAAAACAAACTGGGTTAGCTACTTAGCTTGTTTGAGTGAAATTCGTAGAAGAGGCAATAATAAAAGGTAAACAGTAGAAAGAGGGAATGATAAAGAATAGGGACAAAATTGTAATTGTATTTTTAATATGCTCTATTCCATTGGATACGACTGAAATTGGGGGGAATGAAAAATTGGTTAAATTAGCGGTATTGGATGGAATGAGTTCCATCACACTCCATCTCATTCCATTACTTTTTTACAAAACCAAACAATGAAATGTGGCTCCATCACACCTCATTCCATTCCACCCCTCTCCACCAATCCAAACATAGCCTAAAGGTCCTTAAATAGTGTTCCAGAGGCATTCCTTAGCATTTTCCTTGTTATTTTATTTGTATACTTAGATTTCAATTCCTTTGATGATATTGTGTGTGTATATATACTAGGATTTCCACCCGTGCAACGCACGGAAAATAGCTCTATAGTAGCGTTACCAAAATATTTCACTAAACGTAAAACTAAACATTGCTCGTATAATGCACTATTATGATAAATAAGGTGTTTTCATCATCAAAAAAATATTTCATCATTTGACATATGTTTAGAAAATACGACTACAATTACGACCAAAATAAACACATAATGGACTTCTTAGAGAAATAAGATGTTGTCATAACCACAATAAATATTCAAACATTTGACAAGTAGTTCCATTTAATTTAAAGAGATTACATAACCCTTATCAATAATGTTCAAATAACTACATAAATCAAAAGTAACACCAAACTCTTTTCAACTGTTGGAAACACCAATTAACTCCCAAAAAACTTTCATCCACAATAGTGCAACTACGGTATACCGCTCCAAATGTGATTTGAGAAGAAAGCTAATATCGAGTTCAAGGCTTCAAGCACATAGACAAATAATTCATATATTCTAAACGATCATTCAAGCAAGGAAAAAAATACCTTTAGTTGGACCGGTGTCAACTACCTAAAAAAAAGTACAAAGCTACATAGCATCAATGGGATTTGAAGCAGAATCAAATTAAACAAATAAAGAACAATAGAAAGCTTAATCATCACTATAATCATCTGTAATTATCATTACAACAATGGAAAGTTAATAATTAGAGGATGTCACCAATTCAAATTGCTAATGTCATATATAGTGTAACTAAACATTTGCAATTTGAATCATATCTACCACTCATAATAGATGCCCTCAAATGTGCTCCAACATTGTGTGAAAAAATAAAAATACATATGCAATATAAAGAAGAATCAACTATAATCTTTTGATAGTAACTGATCATAACAAAAGCATTTCTTAAGATCATTAGGCAAGAAAGATATTTCTTTTATCCCTTTAATGTGAATGAAAATAGAAACATAAGAGATATAGTTAACAAATATATCATCAAATTGAAGTTAAAAACCCATAATATGTAGGTTTCCCCCAAAACAGAGTTTTGGTATATGAGTTGATCAAGGAAAAACTCAACTAAGCAAGTGATAAGTGCCAAGAAGTAGTAATTCTAATGAAGATTTATGGCACTTTTTGTAACTTGTTTTGCAAGTTATCAAGGAAAAAGCCGAGAGTTAATTGAATTTTATCCATTCACGCTTTATCTATCTTACTTGACCTAATTTTGCAGGAAAATGACT